>R11__coassemble_2546_pt1 | contig 8920 bp, 2 predicted proteins | sample R11__metabat2_high_PE_044 | metagenome-assembled genome bin R11 | reverse complement strand
GGCTGAAACCCCCGGGCTCCGGGCAGAAGCGCTTCTCTCCCGTGATGCTGTCTCCCCGAAGAGCGAGGATGTTGCTTATCCCCATGAACTTGAAGTCGTACAGCTGGCTCTCAATCTGGTCGGCTGTCGCTCCTCCGCAGATCAGGTGCGGTACGACCTCGACCTTGAACTCTGACTGTATCGCTCCGCAGACGGCGCTCTCGCTGATGCGACGGCGCACGAGATGCCTCGTATAACTGCCGTCAGAGGCCTGCCTGAACTCAAATTCATCGCGGTGGCAGGTGATATTTATGTATTTCGGGCTGAATTCCATGAATGGTCTGATCCCATCCAGAAGTTCAGTCTTCGTAATCCCCTTGAGGGGTGGAACTATCTCGAGTGACGGATAAGCCTTCCTGCTTTCAGCGAGTATCTGTGAAACTTTCATTCCGCAAAGGTACTTAATTATTTTGAAAGAAAGCGGCCACCCCGGTTAGGGCTGGCCGCTTCCCTATATGAAGCTTATTGCGACTAAAGATCGTTAAGCTCGGATGCGAGTTCGTCGTTGCGACCTACGATGATGTCCTGGTAGTTCTTCAGACCGGTTCCGGCAGGAATCAGGTGACCGCAGATGACATTTTCCTTGAGGCCTTCGAGATGGTCTACACGGCCGCGGATCGCTGCTTCGCTGAGGACCTTCGTTGTCTCCTGGAATGAAGCTGCAGAGATGAAGCTGTCGGTCTTGAGCGCTGCTCTCGTGATACCCTGGAGGACGAGGCGTGCCGTTGCCGGCTGCGTCGGTCTTGCGGTGAGGGCTACGAGACCCTGACGCTCGAGCGATGCATTCTCGCTGCGGAGTTCGCGAGCATCGATGATGTCGCCTTCCTGATACTTCTGGGAGCCGCCGGCAGAAAGGACAAAGTACTTGCCGTAGATTCTGTCGTTGACGTCCATGAACTTCCACTTGTCGACCATCTCTTCTGCGAGGAATTCCGTATCGCCAGGCGCGGTGATCTCGACCTTGCGCATCATCTGGCGTACAATGATCTCGAAGTGCTTGTCGTTGATCTTAACGCCCTGGAGACGATAGACTGCCTGGACCTCGTTGACGATGTACTCCTGTGCCTTTACAGGTCCGAGGATTGCGAGGATGTCGCCAGGTGCGATACCGCCGTCTGAAAGGCGTGTGCCGGCCTTGACATAGTCGTTCTCCTGTACGAGGATCTGCTTTGTAAGAGGTACGAGGTAGTGCTTCTCGACGCCGCTCTTGTTGCGGACGATGATTTCTCGGTTACCGCGCTTTACCTTGCCCATGATGACCTCACCGTAGATTTCGGAGAGGATAGCAGGGCTTGATGGATTGCGGGCCTCGAAGAGCTCGGTTACTCGAGGAAGACCACCGGTGATATCGCTTGCCTTGCCGACCGCGCGTGGGATCTTCATAATCACCTCACCGACCTTTACCTGACTGCCGTCTTCCGCCATGATGTGGGCTCCGACAGGGAGGTTGATCTGCTTGATGCTTTCTCCGGCCTCATTGACGATGTTGAGGGCAGGGCTTATGGTCTTGTTCTTCGACTCGATGATGACCTTGTCGTTGGATGTCGAGTACTCGTCGATTGCTTCCTTCTGGAAAGTTACACCCTCGACCATGTTCTCGAACTTGATCGTACCGGCTGCCTCGATGATCGTGGTTGCGTTGTAAGCATCCCACTCACAGATGAGGTCGCCCTTGGTGACCTTGTCGCCATCCTTCTTGTAGAGTACTGATCCGTAAGGGATGTCGTACTGTGAGAAGGTGATTCCGGTATTGTCATCGAGGATGCGGAGTTCGGTGGTACGGCTGACAACGACTTCCTCGACCTCGCCGCTTTCTGCGACTCTCTGTATGGTCCTGAGCTCTGAGAACTCAAGATGTCCGTCGTACTTCGAGGTGATGGAGTTGTCTGCTGCCTCACCGCCTGCAACACCGCCGGCGTGGAAGGTACGCAGGGTAAGCTGGGTACCAGGCTCACCGATTGACTGTGCGGCGATGACACCGACAACTTCGCCCTTCTCGACCATCCTGGTCGTTGCGAGGTTGCGTCCGTAGCACTTCGCGCAGACACCCTTGCGGGATTCGCAGGTAAGTACCGAACGGATCTCGACCTGCTCGATAGGGAGCGAGTTGATGAGGTCGGCTTCCTTCTCCTTGATTTCTGCACCTGCAGGGAGAATGAGTTCTCCGGTGAGAGGGTTGAAGATATCGTGTACGCTGGTACGTCCGAGGATGCGCTCGCCGAGTGATTCTACGACCTCATCCTTGTCCTTGATCGCCGTTGCGACGAGACCTCTGAGGGTGCCGCAGTCCTCGTCGGTGATGATGACATCATGGCTGACGTCGACCAGACGACGGGTGAGGTAACCTGCATCTGCAGTCTTGAGGGCGGTATCGGCAAGACCCTTACGTGCACCGTGGGTACCGATGAAGTACTCGAGCACGGTCATTCCTTCCTTAAGGTTGGAGATGATAGGGTTCTCGATGATGTCCGCACCGCTGCCGCCGGCCTTCTGAGGCTTTGCCATAAGGCCTCGCATACCGCAGAGCTGCTTGATCTGCTGGGTCGAACCACGGGCACCGGAGTCGAGCATCATGTAGACAGGGTTGAATCCCTGCTGGTCTTCCGAGATCTGCTTGGTCACGATGGACGTGAGCTTGTTGTCGACTGAAGACCAGAGGTCGATGACCTTGTTGTAACGCTCGTTGTTGGTGATGAATCCCATCTCGTAGTCATCCTTGATGGATGCGACCTGCTTGTATGCATCGTCGACGAGAGTGGCCTTCTCAGGCGGAACGAGGACGTCTCCGAGGTTGAAGGAGATACCTGCGCGGAACGCCTGGTCATAACCGAGGTTCTTGATGTCGTCGAGGAACTTCGCGGTGCGGGTGACACCGGTGTTCTTGATGACGTTGGTGATGATCTTGCGGAGTGCCTTCTTTCCGAGCACCTCATTTACGTAAGGCACCTCGTCCGGCACGAACTGGTTCACGATGATTCGTCCTGCGGTCGTCTCGACCATCTGGGTGCCCTTCGATGCATCCTGCTTGTCGGCAGGAATGCGCACGTTGATCTTGGCGTGCATGTCGATGGCCTTCTCGTTGTAGGCGACGATGACTTCCTCAGGAGAGTAGAAGTTCATGCCCTCTCCCTTTGCGCCCGGACGGATCTTGGTGATGTAGTACAGACCGAGGACCATATCCTGTGAAGGGACCGTGATAGGCGCTCCGTTGGCCGGGTTCAGAATGTTCTGCGAACCGAGCATGAGGAGCTGTGCCTCCATGATTGCGGCATTGCCGAGAGGGAGGTGGACTGCCATCTGGTCACCGTCGAAGTCGGCGTTGAATGCCGTACATGCGAGAGGGTGCAGCTGGATTGCCTTTCCTTCGATCATCCTTGGCTGGAATGCCTGGATACCGAGACGGTGGAGGGTAGGTGCACGGTTGAGGAGCACCGGATGGCCCTTCATGACGTTCTCGAGGATATCCCATACTACAGGATCCTTGCGGTCGACGATCTTCTTGGCTGACTTCACGGTCTTCACGATGCCGCGCTCGATGAGCTTGCGGATGATGAACGGCTTGTAAAGTTCGGCTGCCATGAATTTAGGAAGACCGCACTCATGCATGTTGAGCTCCGGACCTACGACGATGACGGAACGTGCGGAATAGTCGACACGCTTACCGAGGAGGTTCTGACGGAAGCGGCCCTGCTTTCCCTTGAGGGAGTCTGACAGAGACTTGAGGGCCCTGTTGGACTCGCTCTTTACTGCGGACGACTTCTTCGAGTTGTCGAAGAGGGAGTCGACAGCTTCCTGGAGCATGCGCTTCTCGTTGCGGAGGATGACCTCCGGAGCCTTTATCTCGATGAGTTTCTTGAGACGGTTGTTGCGGATGATGACGCGGCGGTACAGATCGTTGAGGTCTGAGGTTGCGAAGCGTCCTCCGTCGAGCGGAACGAGAGGACGGAGGTCAGGCGGCGTTACCGGAATGACCTTCATTATCATCCACTCAGGACGGTTGATACCCTTCGACTCCTGGAACCACTTTACGACCTGGAGTCTCTTGAGGTTCTCTGCCTTGCGCTGCTGGGAAGTGTCTGTAGCCATCCTCTGGCGGAGCTCCTTGCCGAGCTCGTCGATGTCGATCTCCTTGAGGAGGTCGTAGATACCTTCAGCACCCATCTTTGCGACGAACTTGTCAGGATCCGAATCCGGGAGGTTGTAGTTGCCCGGGATGCGTGCAAGCACGTCGAGATACTCGTCCTCTGAGAGGAGGTCCATCTTTTCGAGTCCGCTGGCGCCTGGACGTACCACGATGTACTTTTCGTAGTAGATCACAGACTCAAGCTTCTTCGATGGAAGTCCGAGCAGGGCGGATATCTTGTTTGGAGCAGACTTGAAGTACCAGATGTGGGCTACAGGCACGGTGAGGGTGATGTGACCCATCCTCTCACGGCGCACCTTCTTCTCGGTGACCTCTACGTTACATCTGTCGCAGACGATACCACGGTAGCGGATTCTCTTGTACTTTCCGCAGTAGCACTCGTAGTCCTTGGTTGGACCGAAGATCTTCTCGCAGAAGAGGCCGTCCCTCTCAGGCTTGTATGTCCTGTAGTTGACGGTTTCCGGCTTGAGGACCTCACCGCACGAGCGCTCGGTGATATCTTCCGGAGAGGCAAGCGAGATGCTTATCGTCTGGAAGTTGCTCTTGACCTTATTGTCTTTGTTATTGAATGTAGGCATATTACACTGATCGTTCAAACAAAATTATTCCAAAGTGACCTTGAGACCGAGTCCACGAAGCTCGTGGAGGAGCACGTTGAGAGACTCAGGGATGCCGGCAGGCGGCATAGGGTCGCCCTTGACGATTGCCTCATAAGTCTTGGACCTGCCGGTCACGTCATCCGACTTGACGGTAAGGATCTCCTGGAGTGCGTTGGCTGCACCGAATGCCTCGAGTGCCCATACCTCCATCTCTCCGAATCGCTGACCACCGAACTGTGCCTTTCCTCCGAGAGGCTGCTGGGTGATGAGGGAGTACGGTCCGATTGAACGTGCGTGCATCTTGTCGTCGACCATATGGCCGAGCTTGATCATGTAGATGACACCTACGGTGGCAGGCTGGTCGAAGTAGTCGCCGGTGCCGCCGTCGCGAAGCTGGGTCTTGCCGTATCTAGGCACGCCAGCCTTGTCGGTGTATGCACAGATCTCATCGATGCTTGCACCATCGAAGATAGGGGTGCTGAACTTGAGTCCGAGCTTCGAGCCTGCCCATCCGAGGACGGTCTCGTAGATCTGACCGAGGTTCATTCGTGAAGGCACGCCGAGAGGGTTCAGCACGATGTCGACAGGAGTACCGTCCTCGAGGAACGGCATGTCCTCCTGGCGTACGATCTTGGCCACGATACCCTTGTTTCCGTGGCGGCCGGCCATCTTGTCACCGACAGTGATCTTACGCTTCTTCGCGATGTATACCTTGGCGAGCTGCATTACTCCGTTAGGGAGTTCGTCACCGACCTTGATCATGTCCATCTCACGCTTGCATACGGCCTGCTCTGTCTTGAGGGCGATGCAGTAGTTGTTGATGAGATCGCGGATGAGTGCGTTGGTCTCCTTGTCGGAAGTCCACTTGTTTGAATTTACGTTCTCGTAGTCGATACCGTTGAGTATCTCAGAGGTGATCTCCTTGTCCTTCTCGAGTATCTCTACTCCATAGAGGTCGGAGATTCCTGCGCTCTTCTTCTTCTTGGTGAGGACGGCGAGCTTCTGGAGGAAGTCTGCGCGGAGCTTCTCGGCCTTGCGGTCGAACTCTGCCTGACGCATCTCGAGGCGGGTCTTCTGGTCTGCCTTGCCGGCTCCTCTCCTGGTGCTTTCCTTGGCTACCTTCGCATAGAGGGCGGTCTTGATGACCGTGCCGCTGAGCGACGGATTTGCCTTGAGGGAAGCGTCCTTGACGTCTCCTGCCTTGTCGCCGAAGATTGCCTTGAGGAGTTTCTCCTCAGGAGAAGGGTCGCTCTCACCCTTAGGGGTGATCTTACCGATCATGATGTCGCCCGGCTCGATGTGTGCACCGATCCTGACGATACCGTTCTCGGCGAGGTCCTTCGTGGCATCCTCGCTGACGTTAGGAATATCGGACGTGAGTTCCTCCATTCCACGCTTGGTGTCGCGCACCTCGGTGAGGTACTCGTCGACATGGATGGAAGTGAGGACATCCCACTTGACCATTTCCTCTGAGAGGACGATTGCATCCTCGTAGTTGTATCCCTTCCACGGCATGAAGGCAACCATGAGGTTGCGGCCGAGGGCGAGCTCTCCGTTCTGGGTCGCATAACCCTGGGTGAGAACCTGACCCTTCTCGACCCTGTCTCCCTTCTTCACGATAGGGGTGAGGGTGATGGTCGTGCTCTGGTTGGTCCTCCTGCATATAGGGAGTCTGTAGATCGTCTCCTCCGGCGAGAAGCTTACGAACTTCTCGTTGTCGGTGCGGTCATACTTGACGCGGATCTCGTTGGCATCGACGTAGGTCACTTCGCCCTTGCGCTCTGCCATGACCTGGGTCCTCGAATCGAGGCAGACTCTTTCCTCGAGGCCGGTACCTACGATAGGGGACTCAGGCTTGAGGAGCGGAACTGCCTGACGCATCATGTTCGCACCCATGAGGGCACGGTGTGCATCGTCGTGCTCGAGGAATGGGATGAGGGACGCTGCGACGGACGCCATCTGGTTAGGAGCGACATCCATGTAGTTGGCCTCTTCCTTGCCTACGACAGGGAAGTCAGCCTCGAGACGGCACTGGATGCGCTCATCGAGGATGTTTCCTTCGTCGTCCATCCTGACATTTGCGAGGGATACGAGCTTGTTCTCCTCCTCCTCGGCGCTCATGTAGTGGCAGCCTGCGGCGGAGAGGTCCACCTTTCCGTCCTTTACGTCACGGTAAGGGGTCTCGATGAATCCGAGCTTGTCGATACGTGCGTATACGCACAGTGAAGAGATAAGACCGATGTTAGGTCCTTCCGGTGACTCGATAGGGCAGAGACGTCCGTAATGGGTGTAGTGTACGTCTCGGACCTCGAATCCGGCCCTGTCTCGGCTGAGTCCTCCAGGACCGAGGGCTGAAAGACGTCTCTTGTGAGTGATCTCGGCAAGAGGGTTGGTCTGGTCCATGAACTGTGAGAGCTGGCTCGTTCCGAAGAATGAGTTGATCACAGATGAGAGGGTCTTCGCATTGATGAGGTCGATAGGGTTGAACTGCTCGCTGTCGCGGACGTTCATCCTTTCGCGGATTGTACGGGCCATGCGGCTCAGACCGACGCTGAACTGGTTGGCGAGCTGCTCGCCGACGGTACGCACGCGACGGTTTGAAAGGTGGTCGATATCGTCGACCGTAGCCTTCGAGTTGATGAGCTGGATGAGATACTTGATGATCTCGATCATGTCCGTGTTGGTGAGAACGCGTACATCAGGCGCAATCGAGAGATTGAGCTTGCGGTTGAGGCGGTAGCGTCCCACATCACCGAGGTCATATCTCTTCTCCGAGAAGAAGAGCTTGTCGATGACATCCCTTGCAGTGCTCTCATCAGGTGGTTCTGAGTTGCGGAGCTGCTTGTAGATGTAGTTGACTGCCTCGATTTCGGTATTGGTAGGATCCTTCTGAAGGGTGTTGAATATGATGGCATACTCGGCTGAGTTTGCCTCGTCCTTCTGGAGAAGGATAGTTTTCTCGTCGGTATCAAGGATTGCAGCGATCGTGTCGTCGTCGAGGACCTCGCCTCTCTTGACGATGATGTCGATGCGCTCAACGGGAGTGACTTCTCCCGTGTCCTCGTCGATGAAGTCCTCGAACTTGGTCTTGAGCACGTTGTTGGCGAGCTTGCGGCCTGCGTTCTCCGTGAGGTTCTTCTTGTTCACCTCGATCTCGTCAGCGAGGTCGAAGATGTCGATGATGTCCTTGTCCGCATTGTAACCGATTGCCCTGAGGAGGGTGGTTACAGGGAGTTTCTTCTTGCGGTCGATGTAGGCATACATGACATTGTTGATGTCAGTTGCGAACTCGATCCATGATCCCTTGAACGGAATGATACGTGCTGAATAGAGCTTTGTACCATTGGCGTGCATGCTCTGGTCGAAGAATACGCCAGGAGACCTGTGGAGCTGGGAGACGATGATTCGCTCAGAACCATTGATGACGAAGGTGCCCGCAGGGGTCATATACGGAATGTCTCCGAGATATACGTCCTGCACGCGGGTGTCGAAGTCCTCGTGCTCCGGGTCCGTGCATGAAAGGCGGAGTTTTGCCTTAAGAGGAACGTTGTAGGTGAGTCCTCTCTCAAGACATTCCTCGATCGAATACTTTGGAGGGTCTACGAAGTAGTCGATAAACTCGAGCTTGTAGTTGTTCCTCGTATCTTCGATCGGGAAAGTTTCCTGGAAGACCTTGTAGAGACCCTCGTCCTTTCTGTTCTCAGGCGTGGTCTCAAGCTGGAAGAAGTCCTTGAAGGACTTGATCTGCACTTCCAGAAGGTCCGGATATTCCAGAATCTTGGATGTAGCGAAGTTTATGCGCTTGTTTTTAGTCTTATTTGACATGTTCTGCCTTTGGAAATGGAGAAAAACTTAATACGGAAAAAAGGTTTAGAGCCTATTATGCCTGGCTCTAAACCTGATTGTTCCCTTTAAAGCAGGGAGAAGCGGGATTTACTTAATCTCGACCTCTGCGCCGGCCTCCTCAAGAGCTGCCTTGAGAGCCTCAGCCTCTGCCTTGCTTACTTTCTCCTTTACGGTTGATGGAGCGCCGTCAACGAGATCCTTTGCTTCCTTGAGGCCGAGACCGAGCTCAGTCTTCACAACCTTGATCACGTTGAGCTTAGCCTGACCAGCTGACTTGAGGACTACGTCGAAC
>R11__coassemble_2535_pt1 | contig 8949 bp, 5 predicted proteins | sample R11__metabat2_high_PE_044 | metagenome-assembled genome bin R11 | reverse complement strand
GTCCCCTCTCATATCTGCATGCAAATGTAGGAAATTTCAATGATTCCATTAATACCCCTAAATGTTGACAATTGTCTTTTTTGCAACAAATTGGTATATTTGTAGACTAACCATTCATTGTGCGGAAAAATGGAGAAAGTTACGATACTTCCACCGGAGAAGCTCTTCAACGGCTGGATAGACCCGAAGTACATTCCGGAAGGGAAGGACAAGTACTATATCAGGAACAGGCAGGTGACGGCGCCGAAGGGCGGCTGGCGTCACCTGAGGAGCGATGAAATCGAGCGCCTTGTCAAGTATGGCAACACGGCTTCCAGCTGGGATACCATATGGGTGACCGACGAATTCATCCCCCGCCTTCTGAAGAACAATGATTTCTACGGCACGGTCAGGATAGGCCGCCTCGCAGACGTAGGTCTGCAGTTCCACGACCTGAGGCTTCCGTGTGGAATCACGAATTCCTCGATTCACTCCTGCGACATCGGCAACGACTGCGCAATCCATGATGTGCATTACCTGTCTCACTATATAATCGGCGACCGCTGCATGCTTTTCAGCATCCAGGAGATGGCGACGACCGATCACGCGAAGTTCGGCAACGGTGTCGTGAAGGACGGAGAGGACCCGAAGGTCCGTGTGAGCCTCGAGATCATGAATGAGACAGGCTGCCGCTCCGTTCATCCGTTCGACGGGATGATTACGGCGGACGCTTATCTCTGGGCAAAATATGTCGACGATGCCGGGCTCCAGCAGAAGCTGGACGAGATGACCCAGAACTCTGTCGACAGCCACCGCGGCTACTATGGAACCGTAGGGGAAGGCTGCGTCATCAAGACCTCCCAGATCATCAAGGACGCGAAGATAGGTCCTTGCTGCTACATCAAGGGAGCCAGCAAGCTGAAGAACATAACGATCAACTCCTCCGAGAAGGAACCTTCGCAGATAGGCGAGAATGTAATCCTCGTCAACGGAATCGTAGGCTACGGCTGCCGCATATTCTACAGCTGCACCGCCATCAAGTTCGTCATCGGCAACAACTCGAATCTCAAGTACGGCGCCCGCATGATAGATTCAGTGCTCGGCGACAATTCGACCATCTCGTGCTGTGAGGTTCTCAACAACCTGATCTTCCCGGCACATGAGCAGCACCACAACAACTCATTCCTCATCGCTTCCTGCGTGAAGGGACAGAGCAACCTGGCTGCCGGTGCGACCGTAGGCTCGAACCACAACAGCCGCACGAACGACAACGAGGTGGTCGCCGGCCGCGGATTCTGGCCAGGACTCTGCACTTCGATAAAACATTCCTCCGTATTCGCATCGTACACGCTTCTCGCGAAAGGTGCCTATCCGGCGGAACTCAACATACCACTGCCTTTCAGCATGCTCACCAATGACGAGAAGAACGGCGAACTTGTCGTATTCCCGGCATTCTCGTGGCAGCGCAACATGTATGCGCTCGCGCGCAACAGCTGGAAGTACGCGACCCGCGACAAGCGTGTCACGAAGGTGCAGAACATAGAGTTCGACACCTACGCTCCGGACAGCATGGAGGAGGCCCTGACGGCCCGTGACCTTCTTGCCCTCTGGACAGGCAAGGCGTGGTACAGGAAAAACGACATCTCTATCGATAGATATTCCGACAGGCAACTTCGGGCTAAGGGCATCGAATTGCTTTCTGGGGATGCCACGCAGGTGGCAGGCCTTGAGATACTCGGGGAGGGTATGGAAAAATCAAGACGAAAGGTCCGCATCCGCAAGGCCTTCGAGGCGTATCACGCGTATGGCGACATGATAGTACATTATGCCGTCATGAACGCGCTGAAGTATCTCGAGGCCAACCCGGCTGAGACTCTCACCTCCATGTCCGCTCTTCTCAAGGGCCGTCGTCGCCGCGAGTGGGTCAATATGGGCGGCCAGCTGATGATGTCTTCCGATGTCGACAAGTTGAGGTCAGACATCCGTGAGGGCAAGCTGGTGTCCTGGAAGGACATCCACAAGCGCTACAACGATATCTGGAGAAGATATCCCCTCGACAAGCTTCGCCACGCCTATCTCTCGCTGTGCAGCGTGATGGATGTCGATGCGATGTCGGCAGAAGATTGGGGGAACGCAATCGATGCCGAAATCCGTAACCAGCATTATATCTGCGACCAGGTCTACCAGACCCGCAGAAAGGATTATGAGAATCCGTTCCGCCGCGCCACATATCGCAGCGAGGAGGAAATGATTGCTGCAATCGGAACTCTTGATGAGAACAGCTTCGTAAGGCAGATAAAGGGGGAGACTGAGGTCAACCTCTCGAGACTCGAGGCGCTCCGTTCCCGAATTTAACAGTTAACGGACAGAAAAATGACACTTAAAGACAAGAATTATTCGCAGTACTACCTCGTCCAGGAGATGATGGGAACTGTCGATACAGTACGCAGGTTCAAGCCGGAGGCAGCCGATTTCGTCGCAGACTCCGTCAGGAAGACGGGCGCAATAATGTTTACCGGTGAGGGTTCGTCCCGCATCATGCCGGCGAAGAATGCCCGTCGCAAGGCAATGCAGATGGGCCTTGCCGTGAATATCCAGAACGAGGGCTCACGCCAGGCAATGGAGTATGACCTCACGCACTACACCGTGCTTCTCGACTCAAACTCCGGAAGGACCAAGGAGGTCCTCACCCTTGCCAAGCAGCTCAAGGCTGCCGGACACACTGAGGCATTCTCTCTCAGCGCAAACCCTGACACTCCTCTCGAGCAGGCCAGCGTGAAGGGCCATGTTCTCGGCTGTGGCTGGGAGGAGGCTGTAGCTGCCACCAAGAGCGTCATCGAACAGGGCCTCTTCTGCGAATCAATCGTATGGAACCTTGCAGGAAAGGACATGAACCCTGCTCTCGAGGGACTTGCCGACAAGCTCGAGACCGCTCTCACGCAGCAGATCCCTTCGGAAATCGTTGATTGGGTGAAGGGTGCGCACACCATCTACTTCGCCGGTTACAATGACGGTGTCGCAGAGGAGCTGACTCTCAAGACCAATGAGATCACGCGCCGCAAGAGCGACTTCCTCGAGGGAACATATGCTGTTCACGGTGTCGAGGAGGTGATGCAGGAGGGAGACATAGTCTTCATCGTCAATCCTATCGAGGCAGAGTACGAGAAGTTCCAGACGGTCCTCAAGGGCGCCGGCGCACATGCCGTTGCAATCGACACGAAGCAGACTCCGTTCGAGAAGACCATCATCGTTCCTGAGGCAGGCCAGATGCAGCCTTACGTATACCTCTGCGCGGGATGGAACATCCTCGTCGAGGTTGCCATGAGCGATGGCATCAACCTCGACAAGCCGGAGCGTGCGCGCAAGGTGGGCAACGAGGCATAAAACCGATCTTTGAAGGATGAAGTACCTCACACTGGAGTCTACGGATCCTTACTACAACATGTCGTTCGACGAGTTCTGCCTCGAGCAGCTCCCGTCGGACGACAGTTTTTTCTATCTGTGGCGCAACAGACCAGCCGTCATAATCGGTCTGAACCAGAATGTCTACAGCGAAGTGAACCTCCGTTACCTGGATGAGAACGGGATTGCCCTCGCACGCAGGGTGACAGGCGGCGGAGCCGTCTACCATGACCTCCAGAATCTCAATTATACGTTCATCGGACGGGGAATGAGCCCGCAGACAATCGCCGATGCCCTGAAGACCATGGGGGTTGAGGCAATCCTGACGGGCCGCAACGACATCTACGTCGACGGGCGCAAGGTGTCCGGATACGCAAGGCGCGTATGGCGCGACAGGGAGATGATCCACGGCACCCTGATGTACGACGTCGACATCGAGCCTCTGACGCGTGCCCTGGACGTCGACGGCAGCAAGCTCTCGGCGAAGGGAATCGCATCGGTGCGCAGCCGTGTCGGGAATCTGAAGGAGAGCCTGCCGCAGTATCCGACCATAGAGTCGTTCCGTGATGCCCTGCACGATATTCTCGCTTGCGGGGACTCGGAGTATGTCCTGTCAGAGGAGCAGCTCTCGCAGGTGCGCAGGACTGCCGCCGAGAAGTTCTCCAGCTGGGAGTGGATATATGGCCGCTCTCATGAGGCAGACCTTGCGAGATGCTCGAAACTGCCTTGCGGGACGGTTGAGGCCTCCATATGTCTTGACAGAGGAAAGATAGCCTCTGTTACATTCAGCGGGGATTTCCTCGGGGACCTGCCACCGGAGGGACTCGGCAGGGAACTGGAAGGCGTGCGCTTCACCCGAGAGGATGTCTCGCAGCGCCTGTCGTCAATCGATGTCGGTTCCTATTTTGAGGGGACCTCATCGGAGAATCTTCTTGACATGATATTTAACGAATGAATCATATGAAACGAATCCTTGTCATCGCAATCGCTGCAGCCGCCATTGTCGGATGCAGCCGTGCTTCTGAAAACACCGTTCCTGCGGGGATGGAGACCCCTACCATGGGCTGGAGCTCATGGAATACCTACCGCGTGAACATCAGCGACTCCCTGATAATGAAACAGGCTGACGCCATGGTGTCGACAGGCCTTGTTGAGGCCGGATACAATTACATCAATATAGATGACGGCTATTTCGGAGGCCGCGATGAGAAGACAGGGCGCCTTCTGATACATCCGACAAGATTCCCGAACGGTCTCAAGCCTGTCGTCGACCATATCCACTCGCTCGGCCTCAAGGCCGGTATCTACAGCGATGCCGGCTACAACACATGCGGAAACTACTGGGACAAGGATACGATTGCCTGCTACGTAGGCCTCTACAACCACGAGTCCCAGGATGCCGAATTCTTCTTCAACGAGACCGGCTTCGATTTCATCAAGGTCGATTTCTGTGGAGGCACTGCATGGCAGAACAACCAGATGCTCTCGCTCGACCCGCAGAGCCGCTACACTGCAATCAGAGAAGCGATTGACGCAACCGGAAGAAAGGATGTCCGTCTCAACGTATGCCGCTGGGACTATCCGGGAAACTGGGTCAGGGACGTGGCGACTTCATGGAGAATTTCGCATGACATCTCCAGCCGCTGGAGCTCGCTCAAGAGCATAATCGGCCAGAGCCTCTATCTCTCGGCATATGCCGGAGGAGGCCACTACAACGACATGGACATGCTTGAGGTGGGACGCACGCTCACTCGGGAAGAGGACAAGACCCATTTCGGTCTATGGTGCATCATGTCATCGCCTCTTCTTATCGGCTGTGACCTGACGACAATAAAGCCGGAAACCATGGACCTGCTCAAGAACGGCGAGCTCATTGCGCTGAACCAGGACCCTCTCGGGCTGCAGGCATACGTGGTAAGGCATGACGGCGAGGGCTATGTCCTTGTAAAGGATATCGAGAAATATCAGGGGACGGTCAGGGCTGTCGCCCTGTACAATCCTTCGGAGGAAGACTTGACGATGTCCGTAGGCATGTCCGACCTTGACCTTGACGGTACCGTGAAGGTGCGGGACCTTTTTGAGCACAGCGACCTCGCGGCAATCGAAGACGGAGTCCTTTCCGTATCGGTTCCTTCGCACGGGTGCAGAATCTACCGTCTTGAGGCGGATTCCCGTCTGGAGCGTGCGCTCTATGAGGCTGAAACTGCGTATCTTACCTCATATCAGGAGATATACAATCCAAGTGTGGTAGGTTCCGGCTACTATCAGGAAAACGCGCTGGCTTCGGGACGCATGGTGGCAGCCAATCTTGGCTGCTCTCCTCTGAATGACATCCACTGGAAGAATGTATATAGCCGCGATGGAGGCGATTACGAAGCCACCCTTCGCGTGTTCGCTTCCGAGAAGAGCAAGATATTCGTTTCAGTGAATGACGGCGAAGGCTCTCTCGTGACCGTTGAAGAGGGCAAGGATGGTCCTCAGGAAGTGACGGTGCATCTCACTCTCTCGAAGGGCGACAACGACATCCGCATCTACAACGACCGGGAACGGCTTCCCGACATCGACTGCATGACTGTCGCAAGATAAAAAAACAGGGCGCCGATTCTTCGGTGCCCTGTTTTTTTGTCCTGAAGGTTGCTTTACTGCCCGACGTGGAATGCGACGCGGAGGTCTTCGACTTCCTTGTCAGTGATCGGGTGGAGTTCTCCGGCCGGCTTGGCGAGGATGAGTGAGTTCGCAGCGAACTCGGCTACCTCGAGGCGGTCGAAGGCGTTGATCAGAGAATCCGATGCGACTACGATCGAGTCGTTCTCGAGCATCGCGCAAGGCCTGTCGGTAAGGGCGTCGGCAACCTTGCCCGGGTCGGTATAGAGCATGCCGAACGGGAAGCGGGGTACGTCCTGCAGGAATATCCAGCTCTCAGGGATGGTCCTTACGTTGAACTCGACGTTCGTGGTGCAGAATCCCATGAGGGACGGACACTGCGTGAGGACGATGGCCTTGACCTTAGGGTTGCGGCGATAGATTTCATAGTGGAGCGCCGTTGCGCGGCTCGGCCTCTTTCCGGCCTCGACCATTCCGTCCTTGACCTGAACTATGTCCTCCTCGTCGATGTCCCATCTCTGGATGCCCGTCGGGGTGATGAGGAAATCGTTGTCTCTCCAGCGCATGGATACCGTTCCGTATGAGCTGCTCATGAGCCTCTGGTCGCAGGCCCTGCGGACCATGCGGCAGATCTCCGTGCGGATTGCCCTTTCGTCTGAAGGATGCGTCACGTTCATGAAATGCTGGAATGCCGGCTGGTGCTGCTCATGCATGAGGACCTGCTCGTCGGAGAGGTATACAGGGTCTCCGAGGGTCTTTGCGTTGAGGATTGTGCGGGCGCAGAGTTCGAGGGTCTCGAACCTCTGGTATGCGTCTCCGATATCGGTTCCACAGAGGACGACTCCGTGGTTCTCCATGATGACAGCCTTGTAGTCAGGGTTCTTCTCGAACTCTTTTGCGATCTTCTTTCCGAGGGCCTCGCTGCCCGGCACGTCGTATGGCGCGAATCCGATAGGGCCGCAGACGTTGCGCGCCTGAGGGATGATGCTGGTGTCAGGCACCTGATGTATCACGCTGAAGGTCACGAGTCCAGGAGGATGTGCATGTATGACGGACTTCATCTTCGGGCGGATCTTGTAGATTGCCTTGTGGAAAGGATACTCCGAAGACGGGCGATGACGGCCTACGATGGTGCCGTCTGCCTTTACGCACATGATGTCGGCGGCCGTGAGGGATCCCTTGTCGATACCGGCAGGGGTGATCCACATGTCACCGTTGTCGTCCATGATGGACAGGTTTCCGCCCGAGGTCGTGGTGAGACCGCTGCGGTAGATGCGGCCGATGATCAGGGCGAGCTGCTCTGCCGGATGCATCAGATTTGTGTTCAACTGCTTCATATGGGTAGATGTTAAATTGAAATCGTCATTATTGTCATGTCGTCGTTCTGGACGGCTCTGCCGGCGAATCCGTGGACGGATTTTGACAGGCTCTCCACGGCCTCCTTGTCGGTGGCCTTCCTGTCAAGCTCCGAGGCCCACTTGAGGAGGCGGTCCTCGCCGTATTGCTTCTTCGACTTGTCCTCGGCTTCGGTTATTCCGTCGGAGTATATCACCAGACGGGACCCGGACTTCAGAGCCACTTCGTCGCTGGCATACTGGAAACTTTCCTCGACTCCGCAGGCAACGTTGGTGCTCTCTTTCATGAATGCCGCCTTCCCGTCCGGGCCGATGAGCACCATCGGGTTATGGCCTGCGTTGCAGTACTCCATCTCGCCTGTCTTCATGTCGATCTTTCCGGCGACGAGGGTGACGAAGGTCATGTCCTGATTGGAACTGCAGAATGTGCTGTTGATGAGGGACACTATTTCAGACGAGGTCCTGCCTTTCTTTCCCGAGGCTCTGAAAGCCGATATCGTGATTGCCATGAGAAGCGCTGCCGGGACGCCCTTGCCCGAGACATCGCCCAGGATGAAGTACAGGATGTCCCCGCTGACGAAGAAGTCGTACAGGTCTCCGCCCACTTCGCGGGCCGGTGTGCTGCTGGCATAGATTCCTCCCTTGCCGAGGTCAGGGAAATCGGTCTTGAGCATCTGCGCCTGTATGGTGCGGGCGACGTTCAGCTCGCTTTCGAGCCTCTCCTTCTCGGTGGTGGTCACCTTGAGCCTCTCGATGTATTCCGAGACTGATTTCTGCATGTATCTCAGCGCATTGCCGAGGTCGGTCATCTCATCGTCCGTGTCTACTTCGGGAATCGGAATGTCGAAGTGTCCGTCGGTTATCTTCGAAGCGGCATCGGCAAACTCGACTATCGGGTGTGCCGCCTTGCGGATGATGCCGCGGCTCGAATAGTAGAGGATTATTATTCCGGCGACTGTCAGGAGGAAAAGTATGCCCAGCAGGACATTTATGTCGTGGAATGCGTCGTCGTAGAGGCTGTTCGCTGCCAGCACCCACCCGTTCTCAATCTGCCCGAAGACGCAGAAGGCAACGTTCCTGTTGCCCTTGATGGTGATGCTGCCTTTCTCTGTCATCATGGTCTGCAGGGTACTCTCCTCTCCGGGGGTCACGGTCCAGTCCATTCCGGGGACAAAAGGAGTGTCGTACATCGATCCGCTGAACGGAGTCGGAGACATCGGGTTGCAGATGAAATTGAGGTTGTAGTCGGCGACGACTATGTTCGATCTCGGATAGGGCTTCAGCATATTGAGCTGGTCCTCTATCCAGTCGAGAGAGAGGTCGACGGCGCAGACGCCCAGCAGAGTTCCGTCGGAGTCCTTGATCGGGACGGCGTACGAGGTGACAAGCAGGGAGTCCATCGTCTCCATATATTCAAGGAAAGGAGGAACCCACTGGCTCTCCCCGGTCTCCTTTGCCTTGGAATACCACTCGGAATCGAAATAGTCCCATCCGTCCTCGGCAAAGGATTCGTCGTCATCATATTCGTGGACGAACGTGCCGGACTCATCGTTTCTGTTGACGTCCAGCCCGCAGTATTTCGAGGCATTCGTGAATGCATACGGCTCGT
>R11__coassemble_2520_pt1 | contig 8978 bp, 10 predicted proteins | sample R11__metabat2_high_PE_044 | metagenome-assembled genome bin R11 | reverse complement strand
CTCCGCTTATCACCTGGCCCCACAGCTACTCCTGGAGCGGAGGGTCGTCGACGCCGAGTATGGCCTTCGCGGGTCCGGCGCTCAGCAGACCGACCTTTATGTCATGCTGCACCTTTGCTGGGAGCTTGAGGAGCCTCATCGTGTTGGACACTGTGGCGCGCTTCTTCCCCACCCTGTCGGCGAGCTGGTCCTGGGTGAGCGAGCATTCGTCGATGAGTCTCTGGTAGCTGAGTGCCAGCTCTATCGGGTCGAGGTCCTCCCTCTGGAGGTTCTCGACGATCGCCATCTCGAGCATGCCCTGGTCGTTGGGCGACAGGATGTATGCGGGGACGGTGAGCATACCGGCCATGCGGCAGGCCTTATAGCGGCGTTCACCGCTGATTATCTGATACTTGCCGTCAGCGACACGGCGTACCGTTATCGGCTGGATGAGACCCAGGGTGCGGATTGATGATGCGAGTTCCTCGAGTGCGTCCTGGTCGAAGGACATTCGCGGCTGGAACGGATTCGGCTCTATCATCTCGACCGGGATGCGCAGGATGTCCGCGGTGTTTTCGGTGCCGCGTGTCCCGACTATTTCCTTGTTGACGTAGCCGACAGGCTTGCGGAGGCCGTTAGCCTCGGCCGATGCTTCCCCGAGAAGGGCGCTCAGCCCCTTTCCGAGTCCTCTTGGTTCCTTGCTCATGCTGCAGTGATTCCGTTGCGCTCGAGCACTTCCCTGGCGAGATTGAGGTAGTTCGTCGAGCCGTTGCAAATTATGTCGTAGAGAATGATAGGCTTGCCGTGCGAAGGAGCTTCGCTGAGGCGTATGTTGCGCTGGATCACCGTCTTGAAGACGAGGTCCTTGAAATGCTCACGGAGTTCGCCGAGGACCTGGTTGTGCACCCTTGTCCTGCCGTCGAACATCGTTACGACGAAGCCTTCTATCGTAAGGTCCGGGTTCACGCCGTTCTGCACGAGCCTTATGGTCTGAAGGAGCTTGCCCAGTCCCTCGAGTGCGAAGAACTCCGGCTGAACCGGTATCATGACCGAATCCGCAGCTGTCAGGGTGTTGACGGTGATGAGCCCGAGGCTCGGGGAGCAGTCGATGATTATGAAGTCATAGTTGTCGCGAATCGGGGCGAGTGCATTCTTCAGGATGGACTCCCTGTCCTCGGCTTCGAGCATCTCTATCTCGGCGCCGACGAGGTTGATGTGTGAGGGAATCATGTGCAGGTTCTCTATCTCGGTCTGTATCAGCGCATCCTCGATCGCGAGCTTCCCTATCATCACCTCATACAGGGTCCTCTTCTCGTCGTTGTCCGGGGAGAAGTTGAGTCCGGAGGTCGTGTTGGCCTGCGGATCCGCATCGATGATGAGGACCTTCTTCTCGAGGACAGCAAGAGAGGCGGCCAGGTTGATCGCCGTGGTGGTCTTGCCGACACCGCCCTTCTGGTTTGCTATTGCTATGACTTTGCCCATATTCGTTCTTTGTGTCTAAAGAAATACAAAACTACGAAAAAATCCCTAAATTTGCCGTATGTCTGAAACCAAAACCGAATGGTATTTCATCGTCAATCCGCGAGCCGGCTCCGGCAAGACGATGTCGGAGTGGATCCCGGCCGAAAGCAAGCTGGACGCTCTGGGAATTCCATATGTCACCGCGATGACTGACCACAAGCGCCATGCCATCACCATCGCATACGATGCCGCATCTGCCGGCTACCGCAACATAGTGGCTGTCGGAGGAGACGGCTCTGTCCATGAAACTCTCAACGGCATAATGAAATACTGCGACGAGACTGGATGCGACACTTCCGAGTTCCTGCTCGCTGTAGCCCCTATCGGGTCCGGCAACGACTGGGTGCGTTCACTGGGACTTCCGAGCGAAGTCAGCCGCATGATCGACATCATCAAGGCCGGAAAGGAAGGCAGCATGGACATAATCCGTGCAACGAGTTCCAAGGGCCGCATCACCTATTTCGCCAACATTGCCGGCATAGGTTTCGACTCCCATGTGTGCGCGCGTGTCAATCAGGAGAAGGAGAGCGGCAAGCGCAGCCCTTCGATATATCTGCAGTCCCTTCTCAAGACCATAGCCAGCCTCAAGAAGATACGTGTCAGAGTCTGCGCAGACGGCGCCGAGGTATTCAACGGTGAGGCCTATTCGATAGCCCTCGGCAATGGAAAGTACTCCGGTGGCGGAATGCGTCAGGTCCCGCTTGCGAGGATGGATGACGGACTTCTCGACTATATGGTCGTTCCCGTGCTTCCGGCTGCGTTCATCCTGCGACAGGTTCCGAAACTCTTCAATGGAAGGATAAACGAGGTCGCGCAGCTCGTGAACGGCCAGTGCCGCAAGCTCGAGGTCACACCGCTGGATACTGAATCTGCCGACGTCTTCGAGGAAGACGGCGAGATAGAAGGACGCATACCTGTCACATTCGAGGTGACCGGGCGTACCATAAGGGTGCTTAAAGCCTGAATTTTCTTATCGCGAAGCTTGCCGCAGCGGCAAGAAGCCTGCCTGCGAGCAGACCGACAAGCAGCCCGACGATGACATCGCCGAGGAAATGTTTCCCAACGAAGACCCTGCTGAGACCGACGAGTACGGCCCAGATGACTATCGGCCATGCATAGCCGCGGTAGCGGCAGCGGCTGTCGTTCCTGAATCCGTAGAGCGAACATATCGCGAATCCCATCGCATTTGCAGCATGGGCTGAATAGAATCCGAATGCATTCCCCTCTCCTTCAAGCATATACAGACCGTTCTGTATCATGTACGCATCCCAGCACGGGCGCATCCTCATGAAGAAATCCTTGCAGACGTTGCCGCCCTGGTCGCAGACAACTACCGTCAATATGCATGACAGCAGCACGGCGAGGGTCTTCTTCCATCCGAGGCGGATGAAGAGGAATACCAGCACCGCTATGTACAGCACATACCAGATCTCCTTGTCGGAGAAGATCTGCCATACTGCGTCCGAGAAGGGACAGTGCAGGGAGTTGATTGCGAGCGTGGCCTGCTTGTCAGCCATCTCGAGCTTGTCGATGAGACTCATCCTTTCTGAAGGGCTGTCCAGAGGGCGTCCTTGAGCTTGTCAAGGTTCTCCCCTGTCGATGAAGAGATGAAAATGTGCGGGATCTTTTTCGGAAGATGCGGCTCGATCATCTTCTCTATGTCCCTGTCGATCAGGTCGCACTTCGTTATCGCGAGCACGCGCTGCTTCGTCAGAAGTTCCGGATTGTAGAGCTTAAGCTCGTTGAGAAGCGTCTTGTAACCGGCGAGGATGTCTTCCTCCTCGCAGCTTACCATGAAGAGCAGCACGGAGTTGCGCTCTATGTGGCGCAGGAACCTGATGCCGATGCCCTTTCCTTCGTGTGCGCCCTCTATGATGCCGGGAATGTCCGCCATGACGAATGATTTGCCGTCGTAGTAGCTGACGATTCCGAGGTTAGGTTCGAGCGTCGTGAATGCGTATGACGCTATCTTCGGCTTTGCAGCCGTTATCGAACTGAGGAGCGTTGATTTGCCGGCGTTCGGGAATCCGACGAGTCCGACATCCGCAAGGAGTTTCAGTTCAAGGACATAGATGCCTTCTTCTCCTTCCTCGCCAGGCTGGGCGTAGCGCGGGGTCTGGTTGGTGGAGGTCTTGAAGTGGTCGTTGCCCCAGCCGCCCTTGCCTCCGCGGCAGAGTATCCTTTCCTCTCCGGCTTCCATCATCTCGAAGAGCACCTCGTCGGTGTCGGCGTTCTTCGCCACGGTCCCGATTGGGACGTCGAGATAGATGTCCTCCCCGTTCTTGCCGTGCTGAAGGGCTGCTCCACCCTTCTCGCCGTCGTCAGCCTTTATGTGCTTGCGGTACTTGAGGTGTATGAGCGTCCAGAACTGGGGATTTGCGCGCAGTATTATATGGCCTCCGCGCCCGCCGTCACCGCCGTCAGGACCTCCCTTCGGAATGTACTTCGCGCGGTGAAGATGCATGGAACCTGCGCCCCCGTGGCCGGAGGCGCAGTATATCCTTACGTAGTCTATGAAATTGCTGTCGGGCATTCTATGCCTTTATGCTCTCTACGAGGGCGAGGACGCGGTTGCGGTTGTCCTCGATCGTTCCGTTGTCGCCGTCGCACTCATAGAAGCGTCCGTCCTTCTTGTAGAAGTCGATGAGGGGCTCTGTCTGTGTGTGGTAGGTCTTAATGCGGTTGTTGATGATCTCCTCGTTGGCGTCATCTGCGCGACCCTCTACCTCTGCGCGTCCCTTGATGCGCTTGCGGACGGTCTCGTCAGGAATCATCAGGCCGATGACTGCAGTGACCTTATCGCCGCGCTTTGCGAGCATTGCGTCGAGGTCCTCAGCCTGTGCTACGGTGCGAGGAAATCCGTCGAGAAGGAATCCGTCGACACCCTTGATTGTATTGAAAGCTGATTCTATCATGCCTTCCACCACTGAATCAGGGACGAGGGAACCCTTGTCGATGAGGCTCTTTGCCTCCTTGCCGAGTGCGGTGCCTGCGGCAATTTCGGCACGGAGAAGCTCTCCGGTGGAGATGTGCTTGAGGTTGTACTTCTGTGCGAGGGCGCCTGCGTGGGTGCCCTTTCCTGCGCCCGGAGGGCCGAAGAGGATGTAGTACTTCATTTTGTTATTCGTCAATTACGTAAATATCTTTCAGGTTGCGTCCGATCTCGTCATAGTCAAGACCGAATCCTACGATGAACGCATCGGGAATCTCCATTGCGACGTAGTCGAGTTTGTCCGGCTTGCAGTAGACCGACGGTTTTGTAAGCATGGTGCAGACCTTGACGTCCGAAGCGCCTTCCCCTACAAGGATGTCCTTCAGGGCGACAATCGTGTTGCCCGTGTCGACTATGTCCTCACAGATTATGACGCGGCGGCCCTTGACGCTTCCGGTCAGGCCTGTAACGTTCATGACCTTGCCGCTCGACCTGGTCCCGCTGTAGGAAGACAGCTTTATGGAGATGACCTGCAGGTTGAAGTCCAGCCTTTGGAGCAGCTCTCCGCAGAACGGAATCGACCCGTTCAGCACACAGAGGAGCACCGGGATGTCCTCGCAGCCCCTGTAGTCCGCGTTGATCTTCTCAGCGACGGCATCGATTGCCTTCATCAGTTCTTCGTGTCTGATGAAAGGCTTGAAGGTCTTGTCGAAAAGCTTGATCTTGTCCGTATTACCCATATTACGACAAATATAGGAAATATTTAATTTATTTACAAATGCCTCTACAGCTTGAGGCGGTACTGGAGGTGAATCTCAAATTTCGGGTCCTTCGGAGTCAGGTTCCACGGGTAGCGCAGCGACTCGGCTCTCAGCCAGAATGAATGTCGCCCTGAGGACGGCTTCCATGCCAGGTATGCCGATGCGCTCCATCCCCTGCCGCTGTATGCCGGGACATTGAAACTGCCAGGGGCATCGCGTTCGTAGACATATATGCGGTCATCCCAGTCGTCTATCTTGAAGAGTCCTCCCCGCAGATAGACCGACAGGTGCTCTCCCGTGTGAGCCCCCTCTACGTACCACAGCCATCCGAACCCCTTGCACCACAGCGCATTGTATCGTCCGCTGACCATCCACTCCCGCCACTTCAGGCTCCCTTCCGCGCGAAGGTCGATACGGGTCGGGTTGTCATCCGCCGGCCGGTGCCGCACATTGAGACGCAGTGACGGAATGATGGTCAGGCTGTCCGCAAGGCTGATTGTCGGTTTCAGCACAAGAAGCCCCCTGTACTGCTGCGCGGAGCTGTCGTTGCGCCGCCCGCCTTCGAGGACAGTATTCAGCCACGCATTCTCGAAGCCTGCCGACACGCCGCTGTACTGACTGCCCCACGATGCGTCGTACCATCGGGCCTGGACGCCGGCCTTGCTGCCGTATACCGGTATCCATATCGCCCCGGCTACAACTGCTTTAGACGCGTCATACCTGGTTGCGGCTTCTCCGAAGATGCTTACATTCGGGACAGCAAGCCGCCATCCCAGTGACACGGCCTGACGGGTCGCCGTCAGGCCGAACGACGTCCTTCGTCCAGTCCTCGTCGCGTTTGCAAGGCAATCTCCCGAAAATGAGCATGCAGCAGAGAGAGTCCACTTCCCTGCGTCGAAATCGGCTGCTACCCCCTGGAGCGAGGATGTGAACGATCCGTTCGCTGACAGTCCGGCGCTGCTCTTTCGGAATGCGCTGACGGAAGACAGGCTGCTCAGGCTGAATCCGCTCCACTGTGCGAGACCTTCCGCAAAGCGGGCGTTGTAGCTTCCGACTATTACTTTTCCCAGGTGCCGTCTTCCATAGTATACTGCGCTCATCGATCCGATGCCGAAGCTGCGGTCGGAGAAGGTGTTTCGCGAAGACCAGTAGAAGGCGGCTCTCTCCCCTGCCGTCAGCTCGTATTTGAAACCTCCGACGGGTGCCGCTTCACCTGGTCTTACACTTGACTTGACTGTCAGCGAGTGATTGACTCTCAGTCGTTCAGATTGAGCAGGTGCACGTGTGCTCCGAAGCACAATGAAGCATTTCAGCGCCTCGGCTGTCTCGGGAGTGAACCCGTCCGTGAGACTGAGTTCCGTGAATGAGAGTATGTCTCCGTAGCGGGAGCGACCGTCAAGGATTGACGCGACCTGGAACGGGGTGAAGAGCCCGCTCGAGACGAGGCGGCTGCGGCCTGCGAGATTCAGGTCCAGGGGATGCTCGTGAAGGGTCTCGAAGCGTTCGATTTCGCTCTCGTCGAGTTCCTCGATTGATGTTGCGCCTGTGAGTGTCAGGATGGCCTGGGTGAAGTCAGGTCCGCCGGCCAGGGCCAGTCCTGCCGACAGCAGGGCCGTAATCAAAGTTTTCATAATTCATTATAGTTTAAGTTGTTGTATTCGTATATCTGTGAGGCTTTGCGGCGTAAGTCAGGCCCGTGTTGCCTCAAGAAAACCGTGGCCGCCCGTGGTCACGTGAACGGGAGGGGCCCGCGCCGTCAGGCGTGGGAGGGATGGAGCGAAGCGGAAGTTTTCGGAGGCAATTCGGGCTGACAGCCGTAAAGCCTCGCGGATACCTCACTACAATTGAGGGATAGCCTTCTCCATCTGGATGCCGCGCGAGCCCTTCACGAGGACTACCGCGCCTTCGACCGGCTTCTGCGAGAGTGCGGCGGCGAGAGCTTCGGAATCAGAATACCATCCTGCGACTGCGATTCCTGTCGAATCGAGCGCCTTCCTGAACTCGTCGCCGACGAGATATGCCTCGAGCCCCATCTCAGACACCTTGCGGACTATCTTTTCGTGCTCGCTGACCGAATCTGCCCCGAGCTCCCTCATGTCTCCGAGTAGCGCCACCTTGCGCGCCGAGCTGACTCCTGCGAAGTTGTCGAGCGCTGCGTTCATCGACGAAGGATTTGCGTTGTAGGCATCGACAATCAGGGTATTGCGGCCAGTCTTCACCATCTGGGAACGGTTGTTGGTCGGCGTGAAGCCTTCGACTGCAGCGATGGCATCCGCACGCGGAACTCCGAAATACTCGCCGACAGCGAGCGCTGCGAGCACGTTGGTCGCGTTGTATGCGCCGACAAGCTGAGTCCGTATCACCGTGTCGTCAAGATCTATGCGCAGGAACGGCTCCTCGGCGCTGCTTTCGAGCACCCTGGCGCCCTGATGGGCGATTCCGTAGCCGAAAGTGTGGCACGGCTGGGCGGCCGCCATCTCGCGGAGGTCGGCGTCATCCTCGTTCAGGAAGATCACAGAACCGCTGCGCTTTCCGAGCCACTTGTAGAGTTCGCCCTTCGCAGCCTTCACTCCCTCGAACGAACCGAAGCCCAGCAGGTGGGCCTTGCCGACATTGGTTATGAGCCCATAGTCAGGCTGGCTGACCTTGACGAGCTTGGCGATGTCGTCGGGATGGTTGGCACCCATCTCGATCACGGCGATTTCCGTCTCCGGCAATATTTTGAGGAGCGAAAGCGGAACCCCGATGTCGTTGTTGAGATTGCCCTGGGTCGCGCAGACCTTGTATTTTCTGGAAAGTACTGCCTCGATGAGGTTCTTGGTCGTCGTCTTGCCGTTCGTTCCGGTAAGTCCGATTACAGGAAGCGAACCTTCGCGGACATGGGTGCGGTGCCATATCGCGAGCTCCTGAAGGGTCCTGAACGGGTCTGCGACCCTGATGAGGCGCGCGTCTTCCGGGAGCTTTGCGTTGTCGTTTACGACGGCTGCCGAGGCTCCGCTTTCCAGCGCCTTCATCGCATAGTCGTTGCCGTCGAAGTTCTCGCCGCGCAGCGCGAAGAAAAGCTCTCCGCCGCTGATTGCGCGGCTGTCTGTCGTTACCCTGCAGCCGCAGTCCAGGTACTTCCTGTATAATTCTTCCATTTCCTGTCTATTTTGTGCCGGTGCTGCCGAAGCCGCCTTCTCCCCTTCCGGATTCGGAAAGCTCCTCGGATGGCACCCATTCTATGGTCTCATGCCTTGCAAGGACGAGCTGGGCTATCCTCTCGCCGCGCTCGACCGTGAAGTCCTCGTTACTGAGGTTGACGAGAATCACGCATACTTCCCCGCGATAGTCGGAGTCGATGGTTCCCGGAGCATTCAGCACGGTGATTCCCCTTTTTGCGGCAAGTCCGCTGCGAGGGCGTACCTGCACTTCATATCCTTCAGGGATCTCCAGATAGAGACCTGTCGGAATCATAGCCCTGCAGAGCGGCTTGAGCACTACAGGCTCGAAGTTGGCTGCGCGTACGTCCAGCCCGGCGGAGAATGCCGTGGCGTATTCGGGGAGCGGATTGTTGCTCCTGTTGATAACCTTGACCTTGACCATATCGGAGTTTATTTTGGTGCAATCTTGTAGAGCGCCACCGCAATGATGGAGAACAGGACGTTCGGGATCCACAGTGCGACTCCAGGCGGCAGCGTGTTGGTGTAGACGAACATCTCGCTGAAGCGCATGAACAGTATGTACGTGAATGCCAGCAGGATGCCTATTCCGAGGTTCCAGCCTATGCCTCCCCTCTTCTTTCT
>R11__coassemble_2502_pt1 | contig 9030 bp, 10 predicted proteins | sample R11__metabat2_high_PE_044 | metagenome-assembled genome bin R11 | reverse complement strand
CGGCTCCGACAGGCTTACGCCGGACCTTATCCGCCCGGTTGCCTCCTCTCTGGGACTCGACGTCATCGTCGTCCCGGCCGCAGAGTTCTCTGACGTTGTCGTCAGCTCGACGAAGATCCGTCAGGCTCTCCAGGAAGGCAGGGTAGAGGACGCCTCGCTCATGCTCGGATATGACTACGCCCTCAGGGGGGCCGTCGTTTCCGGCAAGCAGCTCGGAAGGCGTCTGGGATTCCCAACGGCAAACATGCAACTCTACGACCCGCTCAAGGTCGTGCCGTCCCGGGGAGTATATTTCACTGAAGTCTCGGTGGTCGGGAACCGGTATTTCGGAATGACTAATGTCGGGGACATAATCGAGACCAACATATTCGATTTCAGCGAGGATATCTACGGTCTCGACATAGAGGTGAAATTTAAAAAGCGCCTCCGTGACGGGAAGCGCTTTGAAAGTCTTGACGAACTGAAGTCTCAGCTTTCTATCGACGAAGAATGCTGTCGAGCTCTTTTCTGAAAGAGGCTTCTCCGTCAATCTGTTTCGTGCTGAGCTCTCCGTCCACGATGAGGTAGGAGTGAGGGATGCTCGTCACGTTGAATGCGACTGCGGCAGGGGAGTATGCTCCGAGTCCGTCGCATACATTTACCCATGGAAGTTTCTGTGAGGTCACAACGGAACCCCATTCAGCCTTGTCGGTCGAGACGCAGATCTGATAGATTTCGAATCCCCTCTTGTGGAACTCGTTGTAAAGAGGGAGAAGTCCGTCGATGTTGTACATCTTCTGAGCTGCATCAGATGCGTCCCAGAAGTGGACGAGGATGGCCTTCGCGTCGATGGAGCTGATGCTCTTCATCTGGCCCTTCGTGTCAGGGAGCGATACGTCAGGATATCCGGCTGCACCGGCAGCGTTGATCCTGTTGGCAAGCTCCATTGTCTTCATCCTGCTTTCGGCTTCCTTCTCGAGCGCCTTTACGTAGCGGGAATCAGGATATACCTTCTTGAGCGAGTCGGCTGTGCTCCTGAAGATCAGGGCGTCGGTTGCCTGGCTGAACACGGGGTTTCCGCCGCCGAGGGTCTCGAAGAGGACAGGGACTACGGTGAGTGACTTCGAGTTCTCGAGCACGTATTTCATGCTCTCGCGGTAGTGCCTGATGTAGGTCCTGCTCATGGCCTGCTGGTCATCTGTCTCGGAGAGCAGCTCGTTTGCGAAATCAGAGTATGCCTTGTCGACGACGGCAAGTTTCTCCGACCCTTCCGATCCTCCGAGTATCGTGTAGTTTCCGAGAGTGTCGGCGGATACCTGCGCCGTCTCGCCGCTCTCGAGAAGGAAAGCCGCGATGCGGGTGTTCCCGTAGAAGAGGTAGACGAACTCCGGCTGGCCTTCCTTGACCTCAAGGCTGTACTTGAACGCGCCTGAGGCGTTGGTCTTGATGGTGTCGAGGGTGTTGTAGGTGTTGACGTTGAGCTGCCTTACGACAAGCTGCTTGCCGGCAGCGCCGTCGACCGTGCCCTTGATGGTGGCCTTCTGGGTGCAGGCTGCGAGTGTGAGCGCTGCGAGTATGAGCGCCGCTGTCCTAGAGTTTCTCATATTCCGAAAGTATTGCTGCGGCTGTCTGGGCCATCTGTTCCTTGCTGATCTCCGGACGCACCTTCCTGAAGTCGAGGTCGCCTTCGGTCTGGAGCGGTACGAGGTGGATGTGGGTGTGGGGAACCTCCATTCCGAGGACTGCCACTCCGACCCTCTTGCAAGGCACTGCTGCCTTGAGGGCCACGGCCACCTTGCGCGCGAACGCCCAGAGGCCTTCGTAGGTCTCGGCGTCGAGGTTGAAGATGTAGTCGTCCTCGGTGTCCTTCGGAATCACGAGGGTGTGCCCGAGCGCGAGCGGGCTGATGTCCAGGAATGCGTAATAGCGGTCGTTCTCTGCGACCTTGTAGGAAGGGATCTCACCCTTCGCTATGCGTGTGAAGAGGGTTGCCATCAGAGAGAGATTTCGAGGATCTTGAACTTGAGGACTCCGGACGGTGCCTTTGCCTCTACGGTCTCACCCTTGCCGTGGCCTATGAGGGCCTTCGCGATAGGGGTGGTCGCCGCGAGCTTGCCCTTCGAGAAGTCGGCCTCGGACTCTCCGACGATGGTGAACTCCATGATGCGGCCGTTGCCGAGATTCTCGACCTTTACCTTGTTGAGCATCTGGACCTTGTCGGTGTTGAGTATCGAGCTGTCGACGACCTTCGCGTTGGCAACCATGTTCTTGAGGTTGGCTATCTTTATCTCGAGCAGCCCCTGCGCCTCACGGGCTGATTCGTATTCCGCATTCTCAGAGAGGTCACCCTTCTCGCGTGCCTCTGCTATCGCGGCTGAAATCACCGGCCTCTGTGCGAGAGCTTCGGCGAGATCCTTCTTTATCTTGTCCAGGCCTTCCTGGCTCATCAGATGTACTTCTGCCATAATAAGTGAATTAAAAAGGAGTCCTGCCCGTGAGGCAGAACCCTTATACGTTTCGTTGTTGTTGCAAATATATGAAATTTCTCGTTACTCGTCAAATTTCGGCTTCATGATTTCCGAGTAGAGTATGAGTTTTTTCCTGTCTATCTGGAGCCTGTCCCTCTTCTCCTCCTCGAGCTCGATCGGCTTTACCGGCTCGATCTTCCGGTCGATTGCCTTCTGGCCTTCGAGACTGAATGCCGGCTGCCAGGAAGAAGGCTCGCTCAACGTTTCCGCAGGCTTTTCTTCAGTGACTCTGCTTTCCGGGTCGAGGATTGCCTTTATCTCCTCCTCGGTGAGGGTGTGCGACACGACCTTGCGCGCTGCTTTCTCCCTTTCCTTCTTGCGGTTGTCGGCAATCGCCGCCCCGATCGGCACGGCGAACATGAGTATCGGGATGAGTATGTCGAAAATATTCTCCATATGGTCCTAGAAAAGGTTCTTCTTGCTGACTGTCGCGATGAACTGCTTGAGGTAGAACGGCTCGAAGTAGGCCGTGTCCTGGAAATGTCCGGCCTCGAGCTCGCGCATCGCCGGGACGAGCATCGAGCTTGCGTGCGGATTCTCCTGGACGAACCTTGCATTCCCGCAGGCAAGGACGGTTTCGCACTTTGCCGCTCCGTCTCCGATGAAAAGGACGGGCCCCTCGGAAAGTTCCCTGCTGAAGCTGCCTTCCTCCACTATGAGAGGCTCGACATCGCTGAGCCGCTCTCCCTGAGGGGTATACACTGCAGTGTAGACTTCCATCCTGCGCGCATCTATCATCGGAATCACGTACCTGCAGCCGTCCGAAAGCCTTCTCGCCGCAGCCTGGTGGACCAGGATTTCGAGAGTGCTGACGCTTATCAGAGGAATCCCGGCGGCGAAGCAGAGACCCTTTGCCGTCGACGAGCCGACGCGCAGTCCGGTGTATGAGCCGGGGCCTGCGCTGAGGCATACGGCGTCGCAGTCGGAGACCTTGAGCCCTGCCTCGTCAAGGACTTCCTTGACGAACGGGGTGGTCATCGAAGCGTGCGAGTGCGGCGCATCGCTTTCCCTGCTCGCCGCGATCTTCCCGTCTATGGCGAGGCTGACCGAGCAGAGCGAGGTCGATGTCTCTATGAGGATGAGTCTAGACATTTGTGACGTTGGTTATCATTGTCTTGAGGAACGGGAACACTTTCCCGGCGAACTCCCTGAGGTGCTGGTACACGACGGCGTTGTCGAGGACACTGTCCTTCACGAGATGGAACTCGCCGTTGATGCCCTCGAAGAGCATTATGACAATTCCGAGTATGAGCGCTATCTTCAGGACTGCGAAGATGAGTCCGAGCATCCTGTTGAGGAATCCTAGAGTCATGAACTTGACCACCCTGGTCAGCAGGTCTCCGAGCAGGTTGAGCAGGACGGTGACCACTATGACTATTACGATGAAGCTCAGGATGCGGACCGTGTTCTGGTCAAACGTGAGGTACTGCATGAGCCACGTGCTCACCATGGATGCGAACCTGTTCGCGACATATGCTCCCGCTATGAGCGCCACGACCTCCACCAGCTGCTTGATGAATCCTTTCGAAATGCCCGCAACTATCGCAGGTACAAAGCAGAGGAGAAGGATTATATCCAGAATGGCCATATCTTTTTTGTTAAAAAGTGCAGGATTGACTAAATTTGCAGATTCAACTGCAGATGCAAAATTAGCGAAATAATTATGATATTCAAAGAGTACAAAGGTCTTGACCTGGTAGCAACGGGAGCTGAGATTCTCGATCGCTGGAAGAAGAACGGTGCGTTCGAGAAGTCGCTCGAACTGCGCGAGGGCGCTCCGGAGTTCATTTTCTTCGAGGGCCCGCCAAGCGCAAACGGAATGCCGGGCATACACCATGTCATGGCCCGCTCGATCAAGGACGCGGTATGCCGCTACAAGACGCAGTCCGGATACAAGGTGCGCCGCCGTGCCGGCTGGGATACCCACGGACTTCCTGTGGAGCTCGGAGTCGAGAAGAAGCTCGGCATCACCAAGGAGGACATCGGGTCGAAGATAAGTGTCGAGGAGTATAACAGGACCTGCCGCGAGGAGGTCATGAAGTATACCGCCGAGTGGCGCACGCTCACCGAGCGCATCGGCTACTGGGTCGACATGGACGACCCGTACATCACCTACGACAACCGCTATATCGAGACTCTCTGGTATCTCCTCAAGAAGATATATGACAAGGGTCTCCTCTACAAGGGATTCACGATTCAGCCGTATTCTCCGGCAGCGGGCACAGGCCTGAGTTCCCACGAGCTCAACCAGCCGGGATGCTACCGTGACGTCAAGGATACGACCGCCGCATGCCAGTTCAGCATAATCCGTGACAGGAAGTCCGAGAAGCTCTTCGTGGACAACCTGCCGCTCTATTTCATCGCATGGACGACCACGCCGTGGACCCTTCCGTCCAATACGGCGCTCTGCGTCGGCCCGAACATCGACTATGTACGCGTGAAGTCCACCAACCCGTACAGCGGGGAGGAGGCTGTATATGTCCTCGCGAAGGCTCTCGTGAACGCCTGGTTCGGGCAGAAGATTCCGTTCGAGGTCCTCGACGGTGAGTTCAAGGGCCGCGAGCTCGAGGGCATCTGCTACAGGCAGCTCATCGAGTGGTTCAAGCCGGAAGGAGACGCTTTCCGCGTGATCCTCGGCGACTACGTCACGACCGAAGACGGTACGGGCATTGTCCATATCGCACCTACCTTCGGTGCCGACGATGCGAAGGTGGCGAAGGCCGCAGGCATCGCAGGCGTGTGGGTGAAGGACAGGAACGGAGATTCCAACGCGCAGGTTGACAAGCAGGGACGCTTCTTCCGCCTCGAGGACATGGATGCGAAGTATCGTGAGAAGTGTGTTGCCCCGGCATACGCCGAGTGGGCCGGCCGCTTCGTCAAGAACGCATACGACCCGAACCTCGGACCGGACGACCCTACTCTCGACATAGACATCAGCGTGATGCTCAAGCAGGAAGGCAAGGCCTTCCGCATCGAGAAGCACGTCCACAACTATCCTCATTGCTGGAGGACCGACAAGCCTGTCCTCTACTATCCTCTCGACAGCTGGTTCATCAAGGCTTCCGCAGTGCGCGAGCAGATGATGAAGCTCAACGACTCGATCGTCTGGAAGCCTGAGGCCACCGGAACCGGCCGCTTCGGCAAATGGCTCGAGAACATACAGGACTGGAACCTCAGCCGCAGCCGCTACTGGGGCACTCCGCTCCCGATCTGGCGCACCGAGGACGGCAAGGAGGAAATCTGCATCGGCTCCGTCAAGGAACTCTACGATGAGATCGACAAGGCTGTAGTGGCCGGCTACATGGCCAGCAACCCGCTGCGCGACCTCGGGTTCGTCCCTGAGGACATGTCGAAGGCGAACTACGACAGGATCGACCTCCACAGGCCGTATGTCGACAAGATCTTCCTCGTAAGCCCGTCCGGCAGGAAGATGACCCGCGAGACCGACCTCATCGACGTGTGGTTCGACTCGGGTGCCATGCCTTATGCCCAGACCGGACTCCGCGGCATCGACAGCCCTGACTTCGGCTGCACCGCAGACTTCATCGCCGAGGGCGTCGACCAGACCCGCGGATGGTTCTATACCCTCCACGCAATCCATACGATGGTCAGCGGCACACGCGCATTCAAGCGCGTCATCTCCAACGGACTCGTCCTCGACAAGAAGGGCGAGAAGATGAGCAAGCGTCTCGGAAATGCCGTCGACCCGTTCAAGGCGATGGACACCTACGGACCGGATGCTCTCCGCTGGTACATGCTTACGAACGCGCAGCCTTGGGACAACCTCAAGTTCGATGAGGCCGGTGTCGAGGAAGTGCGCCGCAAGTTCTTCGGAACCCTGTACAACTCATACTCGGTATTCGCGCTCTACGCCAACATCGACGGCTTCGACCCTCAGTCGGAGAAGGTCCCTTACGACCACCGTCCTATGTTCGACCGCTGGATAATCAGCCGTCTGAACACTCTCGTGAAGGGTGTCGTCGACGCATATGAGGACTATGACATGACCAACGCCGGGCGCCTCATCCAGGATTTCGTCTGCGATGACCTCAGCAATTGGTACATACGACTCAACAAGAAGCGCCTCTGGGGTTCGGGAATGAGCGAGGACAAGCTCTCTGCATACCAGACCCTCTACGAAGTGCTGAAGGGAATCGCGCTCCTCGGCGCTCCTATCGCTCCGTTCTTCATGGAGAGGCTGTATCTCGACCTTGTCCCTGGCGCCGATTCAGTGCACTATCAGGCCATGCCTGCATACGACCGGTCGCTTGTCGACTCTGAACTCGAAGAGAGCATGGGCTTCGCCCAGAAGGCTTCATCGATGGTGCTCGCGCTCCGCAAGAAGGTCGGCATCAATGTCCGCAAGCCTCTCGCGAAGGTGCTCGTCCCTGTCATGGACGATGCCGTGAAGGCCCATATCGAGAAGGTGAAGGACATTTTCCTCACCGAGGTGAATGTCAAGGACATCGAGTTCCTCCACGACACCACCGGCATAATCACAAAGAAGATCAAGCCTAACTTCAAGACTCTCGGAAAGGCCTACGGCAAGCAGATGAAGGAGATTGCAGCTGCATTCGGCCAGCTGGGACAGGAAGAGATTTCTGCAATCGAGCGCGCTGAGAACGGATACGTGATGCATCTTCCTTCCGGAGACGTGACCCTCCGGAAGGGCGACTATGAGATCAGCTCCGAGGACATGCCGGGCTGGCTCGTAGCTACCGAGGGCACTCTTACGGTAGCCCTCGACATAGTCCAGACTCCGGAACTTCTCCGCGAAGGTGTCGCACGCGAGCTCATACACCCTGTGCAGAATCTCCGCAAGGAGAGCGGCTTCGAGGTCACGGACCGCATCAATACCGTGCTGTATGCTGACGGAAAGTCCTATGAGGAGATCAGTGATGCCCTCGCAGAGTACTCCGACTATGTTGCAGCGCAGACGCTTTCCGTTTCACTTACCCTTAAGAAGGCCGGCGAGGCTCCGTCCGACGCCGCCGACATCGAGTGGGGTGACTCGTCGATAAAGATAAAGGTAACGAAAATATAATCTAACCATATGACAGAAATGGCAGACCAGACCAATCACACAGAGGAAAAGGTCGAGAAGACCCGCTACTCAGATGCCGAACTCGCCGAGTTCAAGGCCATCATCGAGGAGATGCTCGCCAAGGCAAAGGCCGAGTACAACACTCTCCGCCACGTCGTGATGAGCAACGGCACCAATGACATCGAGGATACGTCCCCGAGCTTCAAGACCGTCGAGGATGATGGTGCGAACCAGCTCTCTAAGGAGGAGGCAAGCCAGATGGCCCAGAGGCAGTACAAGTTCATCCAGAACCTTGAGGCTGCCCTCGTGCGCATCGAGAACAAGACATACGGCGTCTGCCGTGTGACCGGCAAGCTCATCCCTAAGGAGAGACTTCGTCTCGTTCCGCATGCAACCCTTACCGTTGAGGCAAAGGAGATGCTCTCAAAGAACGGAGGCAAGTAATGAAGATATCGAAGGGGGCCCGTCTTGTCGCGCTGGGCGTTCTGCTCGTAGTCATCGACCAGGTCATCAAGGTCCTGGTCAAGACAAATATGGATCTCGGTGAGCAGATACGTCTCATCGGGGACTGGTGCCGCCTGTGCTTTGTCGAAAACGAGGGATTCGCCTTCGGAATGTCTTTCGGCGGAAGTGTCGGAAAGCTCTGCCTGTCGCTCTTCAGGGTGTGCCTGTGCGCTGCACTGTGCTGGTGGATAAGCCGCCTGTGCCGCAAGCCTTCTACCCCGACAGGAGTGCTGATAGGGCTCACCATGATAACAGCAGGGGCATTCGGCAACATAATCGACTGCTTCTTCTACGGGCTTATCTGGGATTATGCCCCGCTGATGTACGGAAAGGTCGTGGACATGTTCTACTTCCCGATAATCCGCAGTTTCGAAGCCGGCTACGAGAAGGTCTACTTCTTCAGCCCAGTGTTCAATTTCGCTGACAGCTGCGTCACCTGCGGCGCCTTCTATCTGGTCCTGTTCCAATGGAAGTTCTTCTCGAGCGACGAGAAGAAGAGTGAATGAAAAAAGCCTCGGAAATTCCGGGGCTTTTTCATTATTGGGCTTTCTGTGTTATCTTGACCGTCGAGGAATTTCCCCGGACGCTTATCGTGACGTAGCACGTTCGTGGAGATGATGTCGTGTTCTCCTCGCAGGAAACTACCACGTACCTTTCATCTGACGTTCCGCTCGTCGGGGATATGCTGCACCAGGAAGCGCCGCCGTCTGCAGTCCAGTCGGCTGAGGCGTTGAACTGGATGAAATACGATATCCTGTTGCCGGAGAGGGTGATCTCCGTAGTCCCCACGAAGAGGGATTCGGCGTTGATCTTCTCGCAACCGTAGAAGATGCCGACTGCAAGCAGGGCGCAGAAGGCTGCTTTTAACAGTGACTTGACTTTCATTTCTGTTCTGTCTTTGTCGCCCCGGAGGGCTTTTGAGCGGAGAGAAAGGGATTCGAACCCCCGATACGGTCACCCGTATACCGCATTTCG
>R11__coassemble_2471_pt1 | contig 9109 bp, 2 predicted proteins | sample R11__metabat2_high_PE_044 | metagenome-assembled genome bin R11 | reverse complement strand
ATAGGGAACTCTCCAGAGGTAACGTCAGCGCCGCCGAGATACTTGTAGAGAGCCTCTGCGTAATCGAGGTAGATTCCTCCGAGGCGGAAGATCACGTATGAGTGGAAGTTCGATGCAGTACGTGCACTCTCAGCAAGGGAGATTTCACCATGGCAGAGCTTCTTGAGGTAGTAACCGGTAGTGGTCGCACCTGAAAGAGGCTGGCCGTTCACGCCGCCGTAGTAGGTCTGGAGAGCAGTTGCTCCGCTGTAGGTAGGCCATACATCTCCGTTGACAGCGACGGTTGCTGCAAGACGAGGGTCGCGGTTTGCGTAAGGATTCTCTGGATCGTAGCCGCTTCCGCTCTCGTCGATCGACTTGCCGTTGAGCATGTCATATGCGTCGACGAGGTTCTGGGTAGGACAGTTTCCACCTGCACCGCCCTCGATGCCTACAGGGTAGTTGTAGGTCTCGACAACGTTGTCACCGCTCGAGCTTGAGTAGTAACGGCGTGCGAAGACAATCTCCTTCGTGATTGCAGGAGTTGTGTAGTTGCCGGTTGCCCAGAGATCGGCATAGTTGGAGGTGAGGGCCATTCCGCGGGCTTCGCAGGCAGCGATGAGCTCCTTGTAGTAGGTAGCGGCGCTGTGCCAGCGCTCCTTGTCATTCGAAGCGTTGAATAGCGGGCTTGCCCAGTAGAGGGCTGCACGAGCCTTGACAGCGAGGACTGCGAGACGGTCTGCTCGGCCGGTCTCGACGGTGCTGAGAGCATAGTCTCCAAGGTCGGTGTAGTCAGCGATGATCTTGTCCTGGATGGCGTTGCACTCGCTGATGATGTACTCGAAGACCTCGTCAGCGGTCGAGCGCGACATGGTGTTGATTTCCTCGATGGACATGTCTTCCTTTACGATAGGCACTCCGCCATACTGCCTTGCGAGGCAGAAGTAGAAGTACGCACGCATGAGCCTTGCTTCGTACTGGTAGTTCTGATACCTGTACATCTGCTGAGGATAATCGGAGTTGAGGACGAGTTCCTCGAAGTTGAGACCCTGCATCTCAGAAAGGACGAGGTTGCATGCCGAGATTCCCTCGTACATATTGGTCCAGGTGTCGCTCTTAGGGTTCGACGGGCTCCAGCCTCCGTTGTAGAAGTCCTCGATGGCGTTACCCATGATACTGTATTCGCTTTCGTCTGAAGCGGATGCGAGCATCGCACCGTCGCTGTAGTTGCCGAAATCGTATTCAACAGTATTGTAGATATCAGTCATGAAGCCTCCGACATTGGTGAAGTTAAGAGTAATATAATCCTTGTCATAGAGATTATATTCCTTATAGTTCATCTCACTGCATGATGCTACGAGCAGTGCAGCGGCAGCTATAAGTATTGTTCTCTGTTTCATATCTGTCTGTGTTTTAGATTGCTTAGAACTTAAGAGTCAGGCCGAGGATGACGCTGCTGAAGAGACGGTCGGAGCCGTATGCCTCAGGATCGTCGACTGCCATGTGGTCGATGCTGAACAGGTCGTTTCCACGCACGTAGAACCTTGCACCCTTCACGAAGCCGGTCTTGTTGAGGACCTTGTCAGGAAGGTTGTAGTAGAGTTCGACATTGCGGAGCTTGAGATATGAGCGGTCAGCAAGGAAGACGGTGTTCGTCTGGTAGTTGTTGGCGTTGCTCTGGCTGCTCAGGCGCGGGAAGAGTGCATTCTGGTTCGTCGAGGTCCAGCGGTTGTCGTAATAGTACTGCGACAGTGTCGTGTTGTCGACGAGAGGATAGTACATACTCTTGGTGTCAAGGACAGCGCTGTAGTTGCCCACGCCCTGGAAGAGAGCGTAGAAACCGAGGCCCTTCCACTCAGCTCCGATATGGAAGTTGTAGTAGATCTGAGGCGCAGTCTCGCTGTATCCGATTGCAATCTGGTCGTTGTCGTCGATCTTGCCGTCGCCGTTGACATCCTCATACTTGATGTCACCCGGCTTCACGGTAGAGAAGGTCTGTGTAGGGCTCGCTGCAATGTCGGCTTCGTCCTTGAAGAATCCGATGGCGCGGAGTCCGTAGATCTGGTCAACGCTGTTGCCGGTCTGGATGAGGTTGTCATACAGACGAGGCTCCTCGAGCATGTCGACAATCTTGTTGCGGTTGTAGTTGAAGTTGCCGCCGAGATCGAGCGTCACGTCGCCGAACTTCCTGTTGTAGTTGAGGCCGAGCTCAGCACCCCAGCTGTCGACGATACCGCCGTTCTCGTAAGGAGCGGTCTTTCCGATGACATCGGTATACTTTCCTTCTGAGCTTACCCAGATGTCGGAACGACGCTGATAGTATGCGTCGGCGGTGAGGGTGAGTCCGTTGAAGAAGCGGCCGTCAATACCTACGTTGTACTTGTAGGCCTTCTCATGGCGCGGGTTCGATGTTGCAAGCTGTCCGAGATAGGTGTTGCCGAATTCGGAAGTGTAGCTGCTACCGAACGGATATACGCTGCTGCCGGTGAGATACTGCTGTGCGTAGTATGTCCAGGTATCCTCAGGAAGATAGTCTGCGTTGAGGATGCCGGCAGATGCACGGAGCTTGAGGAAGTTCACCCAACTTGAGGACGCGAGGAAATCCTCCTTCGAAGCGACCCATCCGAGAGAGAGGGTCGGAGAGAAGTTCCACTTCGTGCCCGGAGCAAGACGGCTCGAGCCGCTCTCCACGAGCGCGAGGTCGGCAAGATATCTGCCCTTGTATCCGTAGTGACCCCATAAGCTGAGGTTGTGGCGGTGCACGGTGGTGTTGGTGCTCTGGGTGTCATAGTAGTCGTAGTCCCACTTGAACTGTGCGTTGAGGGTATGGTCACCCTTCGCGAGGTCATAGGTGGTTCCGGCCTCAACGTGAGCCCTTCTGTAATATGAACTTACGCCCGAACCGGTACCCATCTCGGAGTCCTTTCCGTAGGTGCTGGAGGTAGATGTAGGTTCGCTATCACCCGATGGCCATGAAGGGACGGTAACGGAGTAGAGATAGGTCTTGCTATGGTTCTCATACATGTTGACGAGGTTGTCGTAGCCGACCTTGAGGAAGGCTCCGAGGCCCTCGGTGACGGCGGAGAGATCCTGTTTTACAGTAATGTCGGTGAAGAGGACGCGGTTGTGGTTCTTGTAGTAGGCTGCTCCCTCGGCCTGTGCGACAGGATTGGAGGTTCCGGCCCAGGTGTTGCTTCCGGCCCAGATGCCGCTGTCGTCCCTGATAGGGAAGGCTGCTGAAGGCACGGTGTACACAAGATCCCACATGTCGGTGTTGGCGCCCGGATGATTCTGCTCGAGGAGCATTCCGAGGATGTTGACCTGGACGTCTGTCGTCGGAGTGAGTTCGATGTCGAGATTCATTCGGAGGTTGCCCTTCACATACTTGTCCTGGGTGCTGTAACCGTCGGTTGCACTGCCGTTTCTGATGAATCCCTTGTCGGAGATGAGGTCGAGCATGGTGAAGTATTTGAACTTGCCTTCGCCGCCTGAGAACTGCATGTTGAAATTGTCGGTGGAAGCGGTGTTCTTGAATACTTCGTCAACCCAGTTGACACTAGGATAGAGGGTAGGATAGGTACCGTTCTTCAGGGCTGCGAGCTCGTCGGAAGAGTACCTTGCGGAGAGACCGTCGTTGGCGCGGGCCTCGTTCATCGCAAGACCGTAGGTGTAGCCGTCAACGAACTGAGGCTTGTTCTTCAGCTGGTTGAAGGCGTGGTCATAGGTGAAGCTGATGTTGGAAGCGTTCTTCTCGCCGCGCTTGGTGACAATCTGAATCGCGCCGTTGATACCTCTGTAACCGTAGAGGGCGGTAGCGGCTGCATCCTTGAGGATGTATACCTTGTCGACCTCCTCGGCCGCGATGTTGGTTATGTCGCGCTCGATTCCATCCACGAGGATGAGTGGAGTCGAATTGTCATTGAGGGTCTGCAGACCGCGGATGTAGAACGTAGGATTCTGAGCAGAATAGAGTTCTCCGCTCTGGAGGGAAATCAGGCCGAGGCCCTGTCCGAGGAGGCTGTTTCCGACATCCTTGGAAGTGCGGCGGTTGATGTCACCGGAGCTGATGACGGACACTGCGGCCGTCGACTCCTCGAGAGTCAGCGCCTTGGATGCACCGCCATCGATCACCTGCTTTTCGAATTCCTCAGCAGTATACTCGATGTTCTGTGCGGACAGAGTCATGCCGAAGGAGGCAGACAGCGCAAGCACAAATAAATATTTCTTTTTCATATAATCTTTCTGTTAGATTAGACGGTTATACTACCAGCCGACGTTCTGGACGAGTCCATAACCCTTGTTGATCTCGGTGTCAGGGAACGGCTGCAGATACCACTTAGGGTCGAAGCCCTGGGTCCACCAGATGCGGGTGAGGTTGGTGACCGGTACCCTTTCGTATTCGAAGTGATCCGGCTCATACCAGCGCTCGGTATCCTGAGCTGCCTTTGTCCTGTCGCTGTTGTACCACTGGGACTCCTCACGTACATACGTGCCGTCATCCTGCTTTACCATACGGTAGATGAGCAGGCGGTGGAGTACCTTCTCGAAATCTTCAGCCCTCTTGTAACGGATGAGGTCGAAGTAGCGGGTGTCGTTGAACAGGCCTTCGCATGCACGCTCGCGGAGGATCTCATTGATGAGAGCATCCTTGTCGGAGGTAAGGTTGAGCGTAGGGTTGCATGCTGCAAGTCCCTTGAGGCCTGTGCGGGCGCGGACGATGTCGACCTGGTCGATGGCCTTTGAAAGGTCGCCGGTCCATGCAAGAGCTTCCGCATAGGTAAGATAGACGTCACTGAGGCTGAGGAGCACCCACTGAGGCTTCGTACCCTTTATGGCTTCACCTGCATAGTACTTGAGGTATCTGTAACCGGTACCGTAGTGGTCGGTCTGCGCGATTGCCTTCTGCTGGGCGGTCGTACCGCCTACCCATGTCTCGTAGTTCGCACCGCTGGTGACACCGTTGGACCAGTTGATGGTCTGGAGGGCGCCGTTGACTGCGACATTCTCATAGAGACGAGGGTCACGGGTGTAGACCCTGTTCTGGAGCATCTGCTTGCCGGCTACGCGCTCACCCTTGATGAAGATGTGGTCGAGTTCGCCGGCGGCCTCGGTCTCCTCCCAGTTGAACGGGGTACCGTCGGCCCATGGGAACATCTCGACGTATTCCTCGGTAGGGCAATAGCTGAATCGTGAGTTCGTACGGAGGTTGAACCAGCCGTAGTCGTTGCCGTTGGCGTTCTTCGATACGCGGACACTCATGAGAACCTCAGGGCTGTCCTCGAGGAGGTAGGATGCGCGGTAAGCGTAGCGATATTCCTCCTGAGTCGTGCCGGTAGGGACGACCATGTGGTGAGCTCCGTTGGCAGCGATCTTGTTGAGGAGTTCCTCGCAGGCTGTCTTGACCTTGGTCCAGCGTGACTGGTCGTAGTTTCCATACCATACAGGTGAAGGGTCATCCATGGTGTAGGATCCGTCGTAGTATGGCTTCGTATCGTTGAACAGAGGCGATGCCGCGTGCTGGAGGATCTTCACCTTGAGGGCCATTGCGCCGGCGATTGTCCAGCGTCCGGTTTCGGAAGCCTGGTCGGTCGTGCCGAGATAGGTGAAAGGAAGGTTGTTGGCCTTGATCACCTCGTCGCAGAGACCTACCATGAAGTTGACGGGCTCCTCGACACTTCCGCGAGGGAGGTCATAGCCGTCCTCCGAGCCGGAGAACGTACCCTGCACGAGAGGGAGTCCGCCATAGTACCTGAAGGCCGTGAAGTAGGTTGAAGCGAGGAGGCACTTCGCCTCGTCCTTCATCCTGGCACGCTCGGAATCTGACAGGTCAGGGACCTCGTCAATGCGCTCGAGGAGGATGTAGCAGTTGCGGACATTCTCCCAGATGTACTCGTTGGTGAACGGATAGATGTTGTAGTTGCCGTTGCTGTCCGACTGTGCGGTCAGGGCTCCGGTGTAGTACTTGTTGTTCACAATGGTATTGGAGAAGTAGAACTGGATGACATCGGAGAGTGCGTCAGTCATACCCTTCCAGTAGTTGCGGCACTGTGGAGGCGCATTTGTACTGTTCGTCGGCAGTGCATAGTACTGCGTCGAATAGATGGCAGCAAGGAACTGACGGGTGTACTCTGCGTTCGAGAAGACGGTATCCGCAGTCACCGTTCCGCCAGGAGCCTTCTCAAGGAAGTCATTTCCGAACTTGATCTCGTCAGTACATGAGCTGATGCAGAAGGCAGCAGCAAGCACAGAGACGAGGAATGCAAGAACTTTATGTTTTAGTCTCATAGCTTCTAGAAATTAAATTTCAAACTTGCAGTGTAAGTCTTCTGCAGAGGGTAGGTAGGATCCGTACTTGCAGTGGTCTCAGGATCACCCCAGATATAAGGAGTGAAGGTGAGGAGGTTGTATGCGCTGAGCGCAAGCTGCATGCGTGAGATGCCGATGCTCTTGAGGAACGGGAAGTGGAAGTTGTATCCGACGGTGAGGGTCTTGAGGCGCAGATAGCTTGCATCCTGCTCATAGAGCTCACAGTCCTGATAGTTGTTGACCTTACCGTTGGTCCAGGTAGCACGAGGATACTTGGCGTTAGGATCAGGGTTGTCGGCACTCCAGGTATTGTCTACATGGTACTGGAGGAGACCGCCGGTGGTATAGTCTGTACGGGATACGAACGGAATCCTGAAGGACTCGCCGATCATACGGCTGACCTCCCATGCTCCGGTCCACTGCATGTTGAACTCGACGTCCTTCCATGTGAATCCGGCGTTGATACCGATGAGGTAGCGAGGATCGTCGGTCTTGCCGAGGTCACGGGTCATATCGTTGCTGTCGATGTAGCCGTTGCCGTCGAGGTCGACGAACACTGCATCACCGTCCTGAAGTTCCACGAGCTGCGTAGGGAACTCTGTGCCGTATTCCGCCTTGTACTTGGCTTCGGTAACGCCCTTCTCATACAGGCCGAAGTACTTGTACATCGAGCGGGAACCGATGCGGTGTCCCTTGAGGTACTGGTAGTCGTTGTTGTATGGAGCTTCCTTTCTCTCGACGATGACGTTGTCATTGTGTGAAAGATTGACGTTTGCGTGGTAGTTGAAATCCCTTCCGATGTGGTCGTTCCACTTGAGGGAGAGTTCCCATCCCCAGCTGTCTACGATACCGAGGTTTGCGTAAGGTACCGTGAAGCCGATGAGCTTAGGAGCGGTCTGGTCCTGGAGAAGGATACCGGTACGGTGCTCCTTGTAGTAGTCGAAGGATGTCTGGAGCTTGTTGTCCAGGAAGTAGATGTCGACGCCGTAGTCCTGCTTGAAGGCTTTCTCCCAGGTAACGTTAGGGTTGTTGCGGGAGTTCTCGTATGCGCCGGAGAAGAGGGTCGAGTTGTCTACGCCGAAGTTGTAGGCACGGCCGCTTCTGGTCGCCATCGAGGTACTGTTGACGGTGTAAGGGTCGGCGAGGTACATGAAGCGGGAACCACCGATCTTGTCGTTACCGACGAGACCCCATGATGCCCTGAGCTTGAAGAAGGATACGTATGGCTTGAGGCCCTTGAAGAAGGACTCGTCGCTGACGACCCATCCGAGGGAACCTGCAGGGAAGGTACCGAAACGGCGGTCAGGATGGAAGTTCTCCGAACCGTTGTAGCCGACGTTGAACTCTGCGAGGTAACGCTTCTTGTAGTCATAGGTGAGGCGGCCTACGAGTCCAACATATCCGCGAGGGATGTCGGAGTAGGTCGAAGGATAGTACTCCTTGCTCTGGTTGTAGAGGACGAGGGCACCTACGCTGTGGCCGTTGAAGTCGCGCGCGTAGTTGAGGGATGTCTCGAAGTACCAGTCACGAGCCTTGCCCGAGCTCTTCGAGTAGGACAGAGGAGTGTTCTCACCGCTCTTGCGGTACTTGATCGTTCCGTCAGACTGGAGCACCGGAGTATAGGTTGCCTTGTCGGAGCTTCCGCTGATGGAGGAGTTGAAGGAACTGTTGTAGGAGCCCTTGATCTTGAAGGAGAGGCCCTTCGTGATGAACTTGAGGTCCTGGTTGAGCTGGAGGTCCATCTGGACCTTGTTGATACCGGTGGTCATGAAACCGCCGTTGGTGTAGTACTCGAGACCGCTGCCACCCGTGAACGGGAGCGGATCGGTAGCGTAGTCAGTCGTCGTTGCGACATACTTGCCATCGACGAGACCCGGGCTGGAGAACGGAGTCGCGTAGTAGATGTTACGGAGCATACCGGTCGATCCCTGGCCGGTGTAAGGCTTGTCTGCCGAACTTACGACACCGGACACGTTGAACGAGAGCGTCGTTGTCTTCGTGACGTTGATGTCGAGATTCGAACGATAGTTGAAACGGTTATACTGATAGCCGAAGTGGTACGGCTCATCGAACTCGTTGAAGAGACCTCCCTGGGTCATGAGACCTACGGATACGAAGTACTTCGCCTTGCTGGTACCGCCGCTGATGCTGACACTGTGGTTCGACTGGGTGGTTAGCTTGTTCATCATGTAGTCGGTCCACTGGGTGTTAGGATAGAGAATTGGAGAGTCACCTGTCTTGAAGTGGTTGATGACGTTGTCCGAGAAGACTGGGTCAGCACCGTCGTTAGCCCTCATCTTGTTGTAGAAGACAGCATAGTCATAGGAACTTGCCTGTGCTACGAGAGCTGTAGGACTCTGGAGGGAGAAGGAGGTGTTGGCAGTGATCTTCGCCTTGCCCTCGGAACCGCGCTTGGTCGTGACGAGCACGACGCCGTTCGCACCGCGGACACCGAACACTGCGGTTGCAGATGCATCCTTGAGGACGGTGATGTTCTCGATATCCTCAGGGTTGATATCAGCCATCGTACGCTCGACGCCGTCGACCTGGATGAGAGGTGAGGAGTCTGCCCAGGTCGCCTGGCCGCGGACGAAGATGGTTGCGGCATCGGAACCAGGCTCACCGGAATACTGGACGGTGGTCACACCGGACAGCTGTCCCGCGAGGACGTTGTTGATGGAGGTGATGGATGTGCGGGTAAGGTCTTCTGCCTTGACACTGGAGAGCGCACCGGTCACGGTAACCTTGTTCTGCTTACCGTAAGCGACGATCTCGACACCTTCGAGAGCTTCATAATTGTCCTCGAGGACGATGTTGTAGACAG
>R11__coassemble_2469_pt1 | contig 9114 bp, 3 predicted proteins | sample R11__metabat2_high_PE_044 | metagenome-assembled genome bin R11 | reverse complement strand
GCTCGGCGGCGAGGGTGACAATCTCGGCGCCGTGCTCACGATAAACTCCGGCGCCGGCGGCACGGAGGCCAACGACTGGAGCGCCATGCTCATGCGCATGTATATGCGCTGGGGTGAACGCAACGGCTACAGGATGACGACCACCGAGTTCATAGAAGGGGACGAGGTCGGGATAAAGTCCTGCACCATACAGTTCGAAGGCGACTATGCCTATGGCTATCTCAAGGCTGAGAGCGGGGTGCACAGGCTCGTCCGTATCTCTCCTTTCAATGCGCAGGGTAAACGCCAGACCACATTCAGTTCTGTCTTCGTCTATCCTCTCGTCGACGATTCGATCAACATCGAGATCAACCCTTCGGATATCGAATGGGACACCTTCCGCTCCGGCGGACACGGCGGCCAGAACGTCAACAAGGTCGAGACCGGAGTTCGCGTAAGGCACCTCCCGACCGGAATAACTGTAGAGAACACCGAGACACGCAGCCAGCAGGACAATCGCCAGAGGGCCCTGCTCATCCTCAAGTCCCGCCTCTACGACATCGAGCTGAAGAAGCGCCAGGAGAAGCAGGCCGAGCTCGAGGGCCAGAAGAAGAAGATCGAGTGGGGCTCGCAGATACGCTCATATGTCCTCCATCCGTACAAGATGGTGAAGGACCTGAGGACAGGTTTCGAGACCGCCGACACACAGGGAGTGCTCGACGGCGACCTCAACGGTTTCATGAAGGAATTCCTGATGAACAACAACTAAAGAAATATCTATACAAGATGGCAGAATTCAAGTATGCGCCGATGTTCCAGCTCGGCGAAGACACTACAGAGTACTACAAGATTCCAGGCTCTGAACAGTATGTAAGCGTTTCCGACTTCGAGGGCCACAAGATGCTCAAAGTCGCCAAGGAAGGCCTTACGGTCATGTCCAACACCGCTTTCCGCGACGTCAGCTTCCTTCTCCGCCGCTCACACAACGAGCAGGTAGCGAAGATTCTCCGCGACCCGGAGGCTTCCGAGAACGACAAGTACGTTGCACTTACCTTCCTGCGCAACGCTGAGGTTGCCTGCAAGGGCAAACTTCCTCTCTGTCAGGATACCGGAACCGCAATCATCCACGGCGAGAAGGGCCAGCAGGTCTGGACAGGATATTGCGACGAGGAGGCCCTGAGCCTCGGAGTATACAAGACCTACACCGAGGAGAACCTGCGCTATTCGCAGAACGCACCTCTCGACATGTACAATGAGGTCAATACGAAGTGCAACCTCCCGGCCCAGATCGACATCGAGGCAACAGAGGGCATGGAGTACCGCTTCCTCATGGTCACGAAGGGCGGCGGCTCCGCAAACAAGACCTATCTCTATCAGGAGACAAAGGCGCGCATCCAGAATCCGGGAACTCTCGTTCCTTTCCTCGTCTCCAAGATGAAGACCCTCGGTACGGCTGCATGCCCGCCTTACCATATCGCAATCGTCGTCGGCGGCACCTCTGCAGAGAGGAACCTCCTCACCGTGAAGCTTGCTTCGACGCATTACTATGACAGCCTTCCTGTGACGGGAGACGAGACCGGCCGCGCATTCCGCGACGTCGAACTCGAGAAGCAGCTCCTCGAAGAGACCCACAAGATCGGTCTCGGCGCACAGTTCGGCGGCAAGTACATGGCACATGACATTCGTGTCGTAAGGCTTCCTCGCCACGGCGCGAGCTGCCCTATCGGACTCGGCGTCAGCTGCTCCGCAGACCGCAACATCAAGGCGAAGATCAATGCCGACGGCATCTGGATCGAGAAGATGGACGACAAACCATACGAACTCATCCCGGAGGAACTCCGCGGCGCAGGTGAGGGCGAGGCAGTGAAAATCAATCTCGACCAGCCTATGGCCGACATCCTCAAGGAACTCACCAAGTATCCTGTAAGCACCCGCCTCAGCCTCAACGGAACCATCATCGTGGGCCGCGACATCGCCCATGCGAAGATTAAGGCGCGCCTCGATGCAGGCGAACCTATGCCTCAGTATCTCAAGGACCATCCTATCTACTACGCCGGTCCTGCCAAGACCCCTGCAGGAATGGCCTGCGGCTCGATGGGACCTACCACTGCAGGCCGCATGGATCCATATGTCGACGAATTCCAGGATCACGGCGGAAGTATGATAATGCTCGCGAAGGGCAACCGCGCACAGTGTGTCACCGACGCCTGCAAGAAGCATGGCGGCTTCTATCTCGGCTCGATCGGCGGCCCTGCTGCAATCCTCGCGCAGAACAACATCAAGAGCATCGAGTGCGTCGAGTATCCTGAACTCGGCATGGAGGCAATCTGGAAGATTCGCGTGGAGGATTTCCCTGCCTTCATCCTCGTCGATGACAAGGGCAACGACTTCTTCAAGAAACTCGGTCTCTAGCACTTCATGAAGAAGGTCGCGAAGATCCTGAAAATCGTGCTGCTGACGGCGCTCGGCCTTATCGTGGCCGTGGCCGTCGCAGTGCCGATTGTGCTCAATTCCAGGATTGCGACCAACTTCATCGACAAGCTTGCCGCCCAGTACGTTGACGGCAACCTCAGCTATTCGGGGATAAAGATCGGTGTGTTTCCGAAAATCAGCGTGAAGATAGACAGCCTCCTGCTGACCTATCCCCACGACAGGTTCTCCGAATTCGACCTCCCGGACTCGAAGGCTGCGCTGCTGCAGGCGGGCAGGGGAGAGTCCGTCGACACTCTTGCACGCTTCGACAGACTCGACGTGGCTGTCGATGTCATGCGTCTGCTTCGCGGACGGATAAGGGTCAGCGGCCTGAGGCTCAGCGGTCTTGCCGCCTATGCACATCAATATGACTCCCTGAATGCCAACTGGGACATAATCCGTCTGCCGGAGTCCCAGAAGGATACGACGGAGGACAAGCCGCTCTCCCTGCCGTGGATTTCCATACGCAATTTCAGCATTGACGGACATCCTCATGTCGTCTATACCAATCAGCAGGACACGCTTTTTGCTGCCCTGCGCTTCGAAAGGCTGGCGCTTGGGGGCAACGTACATGCCAAGGACGGCAATATCGAGCAACGGCATATAAGCCTCGATATCGATTCTCTCGCAGTCGTCGGCCGCCTGCCGGCTGACACCCTGGCTGTAAGGATGGATTACCTGAAGTTCAGGGAGCCGACGCACGATCTGTTCAATCTGGGTCTGGGTGCAGAGGCACTGGTGCTGACATCGGCTTTCGGTCGCCTGCAGGTGCCTGTGACCGTTGACGGCAGCGTGGCAGTCGATTACAGCAAGGAGCGTCTTGCACTCGATGTGAAGCATTTCGATGCCGACGTCGCATACATCCCTATGCATGCCGAAGGCTCTGCCGAGCTTTACGGCGACAGGACTGAACTGGACGTGAAGGCATCTATTCTGGAGTGTCCTCTCGACACGGTGCTCCGCCGCTATGCCGACAGGTTTGTAGATATCTCCCGCGACATCTCGACCGATGGCCGCCTGACTGTCGAACTTGCGGCCGACGGCACGCTGTCGAAAGAGAGCATGCCTCATGTCACGGCGTGCGTCCAGATGCCACGCACCCATATCGACTACCGTCCGATGGGCATACGGGCCTTCCTGAACCTGGATGTCGACGCTGACATGAATTCCGAGGGGAGGATAGATGCGGAGATCCATGAGTTCATAGCCCGCATTCCGGGAGTGTCGCTCGAATTCGACGGCTCGGCGGATGATCTCCTCGGCCGCAATCCGCTCTACAAGGTCGGTGCGGTCGGGTATGTCAAGGTCGATTCCGTCAAGCGTTTCATCCCTGACAACCTCGGAATCGAGACGGCGGCAGGACGCCTCGACATGGACCTTTATGCACAGGTCAACCAGTCGGAACTGAAGACTTTCAAGTTCAACACTGCAGCAGTGCGCGGCTGCATCAAGTCCGACCACCTCACGGTCTCGATGCCGAAGGACTCTCTTTACGCAGAGGTGTTCGCTACCGATGTGGATGTGAATACCAATTCTGACGGAATCGCGCTGGACGCCGTGTTCGACAGCGTATACTTCAACAACGGAGTGAAACTCATCGCCCGAGTCCGCGACATGGAGAATCATGCTTCGGTATCGAAGGTCGAATCCCGCGGGAAGATGGTCCCGCGTCTTGCTGTATCTACAGACAACGGACGCGTCTTCGTAAAGGCCGGCTCGAGCCGATTCGGAGTCCAGGGCCTCAATGTTGACCTCTCTGCGCAGAAACGTGCAGTGCCTTCGGACGACAGGAGAAAACATGCGCTGGACTCACTCCAGAGAGTGTATCCGGGAACTCCGCGCAACGAACTTGTGCAGAAGATGCGTGAAAGCAACCCTTCGCGGAAGGTGCCGTCCTACATGCTCGAGAAGGACTTTGCTTCGAAGGACATAAGCTTCTCGCTGGATTCCACATTGACCAAGTACATAAGGGAGTGGTCTCCGACCGGTTCCTTCAAGGCTGACAACGGCTTCGTCGCGACGCCGCAGCTGCCTCTGCGAACCCGACTCACTGCGCTCGACATGTCCTTTGACGAAAACGACGTGCGCATAGACTCCCTGTCGGTCACCTCCGGAACTTCGGACATGACGATCAAGGGATATCTCTCCGGTGCGCTGCGTGCACTCGTGCGCAAGGGACTGATAACCACCCGCCTCAACATAAGCTCCGGCCGCCTCAATGTCAATGAGCTCCTTGCCGCCCTCGATGCCGGGAAGTCCGACATCGGCGAAGTCTCGGTGGAGGACGAGGAGGACGAGAGTTTCGTCACGGACGAATTCGCCGATTCGCAGGAGGCTTCGCTGGAAGGCCTCGGACTGATCGTGGTACCTGGAAACATAGATGCCGACGTGGACCTTGACATACACAACGCGGACTATGCGGAATTCAAGATCGACCCGCTTACGGCCTGCCTGAAGATGAAGGACAGGACGGCACAGATAGTCGACATGACAGCCCATACCAGCGTCGGAGACGCGATACTGAACGCCTACTATGCGACGCTCTCGAAACAGGATATCTCCGCAGGTGTAGACCTGAGGCTCAGCGAGGTGTCCGCTCATGAGATCATAAGCGTCCTGCCGTCGGTCGATGACATGATGCCTGCCCTTAAGTCGTTCGAGGGCAAGTTCGATGTCGACCTGTCGATGACGACCCAGATAGACACCAACATGAACGTCATCATCCCGTCTGCTGACGGAATGCTCAGGATTGCCGGCAAGGATCTCGAGGTAAAGGATGCCGGCGACCTCAGGAAGATCACCAGGCTTCTTATGTTCAAGAACAAGAACATCGGCCACATCGATGACCTGTCGGTCAGCGCCGTCGTCCATGACAGCAAGGTGGAGGTCTTCCCGTTCGAACTCGGCGTCGACCGCTACAAGCTTGCCCTGCGAGGCATGCAGGGTTTCGACAGGAGCATGCTCTATCATGTCTCCATCCTGAAGTCCCCATTCCTCCTGAGATTCGGAATCAACATCTTCGGCACCCTTGACAACTGGCGTTTCACTCTCGGGCTCCCGAAGTACCGCGAAGGCAAGGTCCCTTCGTATACGAAGGAACTCGATGCCGTGCAGGTCAATATCCTGAAATCAATACAGAATGTCTACGACAGGGGCGTCGAGAACGTAAGGGAATACAATGCCTCTAACATAGAGGAAATCTCGAAACAGCGTGACCGTACGGACGCAGCCGGCTCGATGTCCACCAATCTCGCGATGAGTGCGGAGGAACTTTCTGAAGAGAGCAATGTCGCTCTGGAACTGGAGTTCATGGAACAGGAGGAAGCCCTCGCTTCCGAGGTTGACCGGATTCTCGAGGATACCTTCGTCGATGCCGGAAAGCTGATGGCAGAATACGAGAAGAAGACATATTCCAACGCCATCACCAGAAGAATCGAGAAGCTCAAGGAGCAGGCCGCTGCCAAGGCTGAGCGGAAAGCCGCAAAAAAGGCAGCGGAATAATCTGAAAAATATCTCTGACCATGACGAAGAAGGAACTCCGTTCTCTGATGAAGACCCGTGAGGTGGCCTTCCTTCAGGATGGAAATCCGTCAGCGGACTCTGCCTCCATCATTTCGGCTCTTGAGAGGGAACCTTCTTTTGTGTCTGCACGCACAATCCTCTGCTATATGTCAATCCCCGGCGAGGTGGAGATCGATTCCGCATTTCCACGCTGGAACAAGGAAAAGCGTGTTGTCCTTCCAGTAGTGAAAGGCGAACGCCTCGAACTCAGGGAGTATGGTCCCGATATGCTCGTTCCCGGTTACAAGGGGATTCCAGAGCCTTCTGCGGATGCTCCTCTTGTAAATCCGTCAGAGGTCGATCTTGCTCTCATACCCGGGATTGCCTTCTGCAGGCGTCCTGACGGAAAGGTTCTGCGCATGGGCAGGGGAAAGGGCTTCTATGACAGGCTGATTCCGGAACTCAGCTGCCTCAAGGCTGGTGTGTGCTATCCTTTCAGGATTGTCGGAGACATGGAAACCGACCCGTGGGATGCTCCGCTCGACTGCCTGTTTTCCCTGTAGTCTACCAGCGGTTGCCGCCGTTCCAGTTGTTGCCGCGTCTACGGTTGTTCTGTCCGAAGTTGTATGCCACCGACACTATGACGTAGCGGCCCAGCGTGTTGGTTATCGTCTCCCTGTGCTGGTTGGAGCTGTCGCTGACGTTCAGTGTCTTCTCCTGCGCCAGGAGGTCCTTTCCTGAAACTGACAGTGTCAGATTCTTCAGGATGCTCTTCGAAATCTCCGCGTTCCATATGCACTCAGGCTCGAGGGCCGTCGTGTAGCCGTTGTACCAGCGGTAGTTGATCTCTGAATTGAGGCTGATTCCGGCAGCCTGCCAGTTCCAGTCGATCCTGGAATTGACGCCGTTGCTCCATGTCTGGGTATTCTTGGTCGATATGGTGTACCATGACCTGTTCATCCTGGTCGAGCCCTGGAGGGAAAGCTCCACGTTCTGGATCTTGAGGGAGAGCCTCAGGCTTTCGTTGAAGGTAAGGGTGGATGTCACGTTGGCTTCGAATCCATCTGCGGAATCGATGTCGGCGTAGTCCTCGTGGAATTTAGCGTAGTCGAACTCTCCGTCGGAGTAGTAGTCGGAGGTCTTTATGCCGGTTCCGACATACGACGTCCTCTCGCTCCAGCTGCCGCTGAGGTTGTTCCTGACGGAAAGACCCGTGCTGCCTATCGGTATGTTGAAGGGGCCGTTGGCGTTGACTGACTTCGAGTCCTTCCCGTTGAACGGCATGGAGTACTGCACTCCGTCATCCCCGTACCATATTGCGCTGACTATCGGGCTCTGCGTCAGGGTGCCGCGGACCTGCATGTTGTATGAACTGTGGGTCTGTTGGTTGGTATACCTTATGTTGATGCGCGCGGAGTGGGTGAAGTATGGGCTGAGATACGGGTTTCCGAAGGCAAGGTTGGTCTGGTTCGTCAGGTCAAGCACCGGCATGAGCTGGCTGCTGCTCGGCTGCGCGGACTGCCCTGAATAGTTGAACCTGAAGCTCGTGCCTCTCTTCGGGTCGTACGAGAGGGATACCAGCGGGGCCCAGTTGACTGCACTCCTTTCGAATTCCCCGACCTTGGAACTCCTTACGGTCTTGTTCTTCGTGGTTGTCGGGTCTACGCTGACGCCTATCTGCGCCCTGAACTTGCTGCTCTGGTACTGGGCGTTGAGGCCTGCCCTCTGGGTTATCTGTGTGTTCTCCAGACTGTTGGAATACATCGGGTCGAAGATTCCGTCGCTGTAGGTGTTCTTCTCGGAGGTGCTGTTGCTCCACCTGTAGGAGTAGTTGCCTTCGAGATAGAATCCGGCTCCGAGCGGCTCCGTATAGGATACCTTGCCGTAGAGGTTCGCTGACCTTGAGCCCTGGTCGTATGTCTGGTTGAGGATGGAGTCCCTGTATACGGTCGGGTCTGACGTCTCCCAGGTGCGCAGGTCGGACTTGTTGATACCGTCTATCGTGTTGTTGCTGAATGAGTAGTTCGCGTTCACGGTGACGACGCGCCCCGGAATCCCGAGCCTCTGCTTGAAGATGAAGTTGCCTGAGGTCGAGACGCTGTGGTTGTCTCCTGACTTGAAGGTGTTGCCCTCGTTGGTGGATGTCCTGTAGGTGTCGTAGTCTGTGTCGGTCTTGTAGGAGGAACTCTCGGTGAAGCTTCCGGAACCGAAGTTGAGCGACGGCTCGAACAGGATCTGTGTCGCGTCGGAGATCTTCCAGTTGAGGCGCGCTCCGATTCCGTGTCCCCGCGCAATCGTGCCGGACTGCGAACTGGACTCATACAGGAGCGTCCTGTCGCTGAGATACGACTCCCTGCTGACCTCTTCGGAAGTGGTGTTGTCGCTCTGGTTGAAGATATAGTTTGCGCCGAGTTCGGAGTTGCGCTCGTCAAGCGTCAGCGCACCGTTTACGCCTGCCATATAGGTCTTCGTGATGCCGTCGCCGGTCGACCCCATGTTTCCTCTCATCGAGCGGAGCATGTTCCCGGCCTGGTTGGCGGAGACGCGGGTGTTGGTGTTGTTGGCGTTGAGAATCAGGCTGACCTGCGCCTTCTTGGTGAACTTGCCTGCGAATGCGGACCCGAGATAGCGGTAGTCGCTGTATGCGCTGCTGTTGCTCGGAATGTCATGACCCAGGCCTGCGTTGACGTTGCCGAATATTCCGTTCAGCATCGAGTCATGCACGGTGAGGTCTATGACGGTCTCCCTCTCACCGTCGTCGACGCCGGTGAATTCGGCCATGTCGGTTTTCTTCTCGACGACCTTTATCTTCTTGATGTATTTCGCGAGGATGTTCTTCGAGGCTACCGTAGGGTCATCGAGAAAGAATGTCTTGCCGTCGATGGTCACCTTCTTCACGGACTCTCCGTTGACGGTTATGCTGCCGTCGTCGGAAACTTCCACGCCGGGAAGCTTCTTCAGCAGGTCGGCAAGGACTGCGTTGTCCGACATGACGAACGAGGATGCGTTGTAGGTTACGGTGTCGCGGTTGAATTCCATCGCATTCGATGTCGCCGTTACCTTTGCGGATTCGAGCTGCTGTGCGTCAGTGCTCATCTCCACGCTGCCCAGATCGAGCGTCCTGTCCGACGGGACCGAGATTTCCTTCGACCATGAAGTGTA
>R11__coassemble_2419_pt1 | contig 9236 bp, 6 predicted proteins | sample R11__metabat2_high_PE_044 | metagenome-assembled genome bin R11 | reverse complement strand
TTTTAATGTTACGGCGCCCCCCGCTCTCTCCCCGTCTGGAGGGGGGGGCAGCGGTTTATGTGTATAAGCCCCATGCCCCCCCCGGAACGGTGGGGGGGGGGGCGTCAGGTATCTTACCGATTGATATACAGAGCATTACCCTCCACAGGGCGCGACTCGCCTCTAATCTACGGTCCTTAACGCGGCTCAGTTCCACGGGTCGTAACTAAACTCTGCTGATCTCCTGTTGAGACTCCCAGACAAGGGGCGCATATCCAACCATCTGCCGCATCAATGAAGGGAAAGGCTTGCACCGGGCCGAAGCATGGGGCGATCCGCCGGGCCGAGGGTCCGTCGGATTGCCGGGAAGTGTACCCGACCGCAAGCTCGCCGAAAGGCTCGCGGTCGACACTTTCCGGCCCTCGCTGAGCGCCATGCTCAAATATCAGACAGCACCCTGCGCCGCCTGCTCAATCGGTGTGAAATAAGCCGACTTTCTCACACCGATTGTTATTTTTGATGGCATCGGTGTGAAAAATCCTTTAATTTTCACACCGATTCTCGGAAATAAACTCCCCGTGGAGGATAAACAGCTGACGCTCAGCAAAATAACTATAAAACGCCCACCCAGAACGGAGGGGGCGTCAGATACCTTATCAACTGACATACAAAGCTTTACCCTCCACGGGCAATCCGCAAGGCAAAGATCAGCGAACAAGCGAATGGAACTTAGTTCCGGAATGGACGAGCCACTGGCACCGGTTCACCATCATTCAAGGCAAAACACAGACTCGATGTACTGAGAGCCCATTTTTTCAACCAAGGCCGTGCACGCCCCGGCCTAAATGCACCTAGCCGTGCACAGCGCCATCGGCAGAAATCGCGCTACAACATACCATAGACCACATTTAGTGAAAACCTCCGTGAACCTCACGAATCGTGACTCAACTCCGCTCTTCGTCTGATGGAGACTGCCAAACCCGAGGTGCGTAGAGGCAGCCGCCGCGAGGAGGACCTTTCCCATAGTCCCCCGCAGCGGCGACCTGCAACAGCCGAGCCCGGCTGTGCGAGGCTGCGTCGCCGGTCAAGGCATAGGAAATCCAAGCGGGAATTTACTTATCCTCTCCCTTTCGCTTTGCTTTGTGCAGTTTATATTCAACAATGGTCTGCCATCCATAGAAGAATATGACCACAATGAAGAATATCCCCTTGATGAGGGACTTGGTTTTGAGCGTTCCGGCATATTCACAGAGCGAATCCACAGCAAGCCAAACAAATCCAAGTAAGAGTATGATATAAAGAACGTTTCTTATATCAAGAGTATGCTTTTCAATCTTGTTATCCATATACCTTTTTCACTGTTTATCAAGCCGTTGCCTTTCAGAAAGCTTACCTCAGCAGATGCTTAGTCCAGAAGGCCTCGTCATTGGCGGCGTCATGGACATGCTGGTAGCCGCGGTAGCCGTGCATTCCGTCAGGGTAGATCATCAGCTCGAACTGGTAGTTGACCTTCTGGAGGGCGTCGATGAGCTGGAGAGTGTTCTGGAAGTGGACATTGTCGTCGCCGGTGCCGTGGGTGAGCTTCAGGGCAAACGGCTCAGGCTTAACGCCGTCATAGTCCTCCGCGAAGATCTTCGGGATCCAGGTAAGCGCGGTAGCGATCCTGTACCCTTCCGGGTTGGCCTCGGGGGTATCCATGAACCTTTCGGTATAGTGCGTGTCATAGAGCATCCAGTCGTAGACGCCACCGCCGGCGACTCCGCAGCTGAAGTATTGAGGGTAGCGCAGGACGAGCATCGTAGTGGTCGTCCCGCCGAAGGAGAATCCGTGGACACCGATGCGGCTGCCGTCGACATAGTCCAGTCCCTGCAGCCACTTCGCCCATGCGACATAGTCCTGCAGCTCGATCACAGTCATCTGGCGGAAAGCCTGGTCCATTCCGCGACGCCCGTTCTCGCCGGACGAACGCGGGTCGAGACACATGTAGACAACCCCGTTCTCATAGCACCATGAATCCCTTCCGGCGCCCCAGCTGTCGCGGACATTCGGGGTACCCGGACCGCCGTAGACATAGCAGACCACAGGGTATTTCTTCGAAGGGTCAAACCCGGCCGGCTTCTGCATCGTACCATAGAGCTCGAAGCCGTCGTTCTCGATCTTGACGACCTCGACACGCGGAGTCTTCGACCAGTCGACCTTCACGGTATCGGCGACGACCTCGACGCTGTACCTGTCGGTGCGTCCCTTCACGCTCTTCATCGGCTCGCTGACCGTAGAGTAGCTGGCAGTGAATGACTTGCCGTCTTCAGAGAGACGGACCATGGCCGCATTGTACTCAGGATCTGTAAGGGCTGTGACCCGACCCTTGCGGTCGAGGCGGTAGAGGGTCGTGTGGAGACGGGAGTCGCGGTTAGCCGTGAACCAGAGGTCACCTTTCTTCGAGTCGGCCTTCAGGATGTTTATGTTCCAGTTAGGGCCGTCGGTAAGCCTGGTCAGCGTCCCGTCGAAGCCGAGGAAATATATCTGCTGCCATCCGGTCTCGAAATCGCGGGCCATGTAGAATCCCTTGTCGGTGAACACCGCCCCTTCGATCCACTCCAGCCATGTCTTGTACTCCTCATGGTAGACATGCCTCTTCGAGCCGTCCGCAGCGCTGACCGCATAGAGGTCGAGAGTGTTCTGGCGGCGCGGCTCATGTGCGATATAGAACTCCTTCGAGTCGTCGCCCCAGAACGGGATGCCGAAATACTGGTCCTCGCTGTCGTCGAAATCCGCGAAGACCGTCGAATTCCCAGCAAGGTTGACAATGCCGATACGGACTTTCGGATTGGTTTCTCCGGCCTTCGGGTAGCGTGTCAGGTTCAGCTTACCGTCCTGCCCGAACGGCGAATATATCGGGAACATCGGGACACCCGAATTGTCGAAGCGGTAGTAGCCTATCTTCTTCGAGTCAGGACTCCACCAGAAAGCCCTGTACTGCGACGGACGGCCGAGTATCTCCTCATAGTACACCCATGACGCATACCCGTTGAGTATCAGGTCAGTACCATCGAAGGTCAGCTGGGTTTCCAGCGAATCCGGGAGAGAGCGCACCCAGAGATTGTTGTCGCGGGTAAACGCCTCCTTCGTCCCGTCGGGGGACTTCGTCACATTGCGGTCGATGGCAAAGGAACTCAGCGCGCAGCAGACCAGAGCCAATACGGTAAATAACTTCTTCTTCATTATTGTTGCTTCTTGAAAAACCTGTCGTTGAAATTGACGAGATATACCTTGCTGACGGCCCTCGTCAGAGCCGTGTAGAGCCATTTCAGGTCGTCGACCGTCTGCTCGTCCTGCCAGAACGGGCAGTCGATGAACACGCAGTCCCACTGGCCGCCCTGCGACTTGTGGCAAGTTATGGCCTCGGCGTACTTCAACTGCAAGGCATTGAAGTACTTGTCCTCGCGGACAGCCTCCCATATCTTCTTCTTCGAGCCGCGGTCGGCATAGTCGGCGGAGACTCCGTTGTAGAGAGCGTTCTGCTGATCCCACGTAAGCGAGGCAGACTCGGACTCGAGGGTGTCGAGGCAGACCTTCGCGCGTATCTCCTGGTCGTCGTAGTCCGGGAACGAGAGCGTCGCATCGGCGAAATGCAGCCCGTAGCGCTCCTCGTAGCCGCCTATGCGCACGAGCTTCGCGATGTCGCCGTTGGCGATGTAGTCCATCCCCTTGACATCCTCGACGAACTGGTAGCAGTTCTTCACTATCATCAGCTTGTCGTCGCGCACGAGCCGCTCCTCCTTGAACTGGACGGTCGAGCGGATTCCGAGATTGTAGCGTATCGCCCTCTTGTTGGAGCGGCACAGCACAACGGTCTCGTCCTCCCCGTAGCGCGAGTACGCATCAGTCAGTGTCTCAATGAGTTCAGCTCCGCTCACGCGCGAGATGTCGTCCACCCCGGAGAGGTCGAGCTGAAGGCCTTCGAACGTGTCGCCGTCACCCGCGCCCGAGATCAGTTCGCGAAGGGCTGTCGCATTGCGCAGTATCCCCGACTCGGCAGCCTGGCGCACGACGGTGGTCAGAGTGGAATAGCGCACCCCGCCGAAGCCGTCCATGAAATCGCTCGAGAGGGCCGGCGAGGCGTCGAGACCCACCGGAGGCAGCTGCGCGGCATCACCGACGAGCAGCAGGCGGCAGTCGTCGCCGTTCCTGACGAAGCTGACGAGATCCTCGAGAAGGTTGCCGGTGCCGAAGAGCGAACTCCCCTGCCGGTCGCCGGTGTCTATCCCGATCAGCGAGACCTCGTCGACGACGAAAAGGGTGCTCTTCGCCTTGTTCGGAGCCAGCGAGAACTGGCCGTAGCCGTCCGAGCCGACGCTCTTCTGGCGGTATATGTGCTTGTGGATCGTGAATGCGGGACGGTGCGAGATACTGGAGAGGACCTTCGCGGCGCGACCCGTCGGAGCGAGCAGCACCGAAGGTGTCCCGACATCGCGCAGGGCCGCTATGACAGCGGAAACCGCAGTGGTCTTGCCGGTGCCGGCGTAGCCGTTGACGACCAGTATGTCGGCGTCGTCGCAGGTGACGAAATCGGCGACATCGCGGAAAAGCGCATCCTGACAGGGTGTAGGCTCACCCTTGAAGCGCTTGCCGAACTGCTGATATAGGAATTCCGCCCTGTCCATCGCTACCTCGTCCTCTTGTCGAATATCATCCCGACTATAGCGAGGATAGGATAGATCTCGATACGGCCGAGGAACATGTCGAAGGTGAAGATGAACTTCGCCATCGCGCTGACGTCTGCGAAACTGCCCATCGTGCCGAGGCTGCCGTAAGCAGGGCCGACGTTGCCAAGACTCGTCACCGACGCGATCAGGGAATTCTGGTTGTCCACCCCTGCCAGCATGCACAGCAGGGTCGAAATCGCTATGAAGAGGCCGTAGAGGGCTATGTAGAGGATGTGCGGATATACTTCACTGTCGCGAAGGTAGCGCCTTCCGAGACGCACCTCATTGACTGCCGTCGGGTGCAGGATCACGTTGACTCGGCGCGCGGCTCCCTTGAAGAGGAGTATCATTCGGTCGACCTTGACGCCTCCGGAAGTCGACCCGGCGCAGGCGCACATGAACGCGGCGAACATCAGCAGCATCATCAGCGACAGCGGCCACTCCGCGTTGTCCAGTATCGCGAATCCGGTTGTCGTCGACACGCAGAGGGTCTCGAAGAGGCCGTTCCAGAGCGAGTCGCCCCAGCCCTCGGTGATCCCGCCGGCCTTCATGAAGATGCTGACGAGGAGCGCCATGACGAGGATGAAGCCCGTGTAGGCCTTCGCTATGACATTGTTGAGCGGGCGCAGCGAGCGGTTGACCACCGCGAGATACAGCAGTCCGAAATGCAGCGACGACAGATACATGAACAGCATCGTGACGCCCTCCACCGCCCTCGAGTCGAAGGCTGCTATGGAGGCATTCCTGGTGCTGAATCCGCCTGTCGCGCTGACGCTCATCGCGTGGCATATCGCATCGAACGGGGACATCCCGCAGAGCAGGTATGCGACGAACGACAGGACAAGCAGCGCGAGATATACGTATGCGAAGATGTAGACGGTGCGGTTGGAGCTCGACGCGTAGTCGCTCTTCGAGAGCGAGCTGAGCTCCATGTTGGTAAGTCTCATCCTCATCGGGCTCGAGCCCGGGATTATCAGAAGCAGGAAGACGACAACTCCGAGACCGCCGATGAAATGCGTCGAGGCGCGCCAGAAGAGAAGGCTCTTCGGAAGGGCCTCTATGTCGGAGAGCGCCGTCGCGCCGGTCGTCGTGAAGCCGCTGACTGACTCGAACCACGCGTTCTGCAGCGTGAACGGCCCGCCCCAGAGGGCATACGGCAGCATTCCGAAGATGAATGACAGGAGCCACGACAGCGTGATGATGACGTAGCCCTCCTTCAGGGATATCTTCTCCGTCGAGCGGACGAATATGAACGGGAACGCACCGACGATCGCGGTGATCGTGAACGAGATTATCAGCGCGGCGAGCGCCGAATCATTGCCGTTCGCGACCGAGACGCCGATGGACAGCAGCATGAAGAGCGCACTGACAAGCAGCGCGTAGCCGATGTTCCTGCTGATTACCTTCCAGTTCATTCTCCTTTCTTGAGAGCCTTGATGCGGGAGCGCAGCTGCTGGTTCTCGCCGGCGAGTTCGCTGATTCCGGAATTGAGCTCGGAGAGCTGGTCGTCGCCGTCGAAGCGGTAGGTATACTTCTTGTCGGTCGCCCTGTAGGCGCTCAGCTCATCGAGCATCCTGTACAGCGGCCTGACGTAGTACGCGAGGATGAAGAAGAGCAGCAGCAGGACGAGCATCAGGCCGACCATGACCGCGACGATTCCCGGGATGATGCTCCTGTAGAAGCCGCGCTCGAAGGTCGCGGAGTTCTTCTCAAGGTCGCCGTAGATCGCGCTCATGAGGGTGTCGATGTCGCTGCTGAGCCGCTGGAAGCGGGGCTGCAGGCGCTCGAAGTACCACGAGCGGGTGTCGATGAAATCGGACTGGATCACGTCGGAGAGTTCCTGCGAGGTCAGCATGTACGCTGCGTAAGAATACATCACCGAGTCGGCCAGAGGCCTTATCAGCGAGGATTCCTTGAGGCGCAGGGTGTCGCAGTGCGACTGGAAATATTCATAGTCGAAGTCGGGGACATCCTGGGAGAAGTCGTCGCCGACGACGGCAAGTATGTCGAGATTGTAGGCATTCGTCATGTCCGAAAGCCTGTTGGCAACGTTGATGCTCGATATGTTGTCAGCGATAAGGTCGGAGACGTAGTTGCTCATGCGTCTGTACTCCAGGACCGAGATGATGGAGGAGATCAGGAGGATAGCCGCTATGGAAAGAAGGCTCAGAGTAAGCTTCGATTTCATCGAACGCAGCTTTCCGCCGGCCTTTTTCAAAGACTTTTTGAGCATTACTTTTTAAAAATTTTACAACTAACGAGCAAATATACAAATATTTTTTATATTTTTGCCAAGATAATAGTATTAAGCCGATGACCTCATCCTTTTTGACTGATGACAGCACGAAAAATGCTGCTATCAAGCGCGACATAATACGGCTCTGCATCCAGCACAGCAACTACAGCATCGCCGACTTCAGCAAGAAGCTCAGCATCAGCGTGCCGACCATCACGAAGTTCGTCCAGGAGCTCATCGAGGCCGGCTACCTGCGCGACGAAGGAAAGGTCGGGACCTCCGGAGGACGCCGTCCGAGCGTCTTCGGGCTCAACCCTGAAGCCGGCTACTTCGTCGGACTCGATGTCGCCCGCCACCACTACCACATCGCAATCAGCAACTTCCGCGGCGAGATAATCAACTACATACAGGACATCGAATTCGTCCTCGAAGCCAACGAAGACTCCTTCCGCACCATCTGCCGCAACGTCAAGGACGTCGTCACCGCCAGCGGAATCCCATGGATAAAGGTCCTCGGCGTAGGTGTCAGCCTCTCCGGCCGAGTCAACCCCGAGAAGGGCTACAGCCTGACATATTTCGTCTCCGACGACATCCCTCTCAAGAGCATTTTCCAGAAGGAATTCAACGTCCCCGTCAACATCGAGAACGACTCACGCGCGATGACCTACGGCGAATACATGTCGCTCGGCAGCGCAGCTGACCGCAACATGGTATTCATCAACATCAGCTGGGGTCTCGGAATGGGAATCATCGCCGACGGCGAGCTCTACTACGGCAAGTCCGGATACTCCGGCGAGATCGGCCACTTCCCTGTCCTCGACAACAACCTCATCTGCCGCTGCGGAAAGGTCGGATGCCTCGAGACGGGAGCCTCGGGCTCGGCGCTCCACAGGATGATCGTCGAGAAGCTCGAAAAGGGAGCACCATCCTCACTCTCAAAGATATATAAGGAAAAAGGCGAGATAGACCTCGGCGAGATACTGGAAGCGGTAAGCGACGAGGATGTCCTCGCAATCGACACAATCGGCCAGATCGGCGACACGCTCGGACGCGGTATCGCCGGCGTGCTGAACATCTTCAACCCGGGACTCGTAGTGATCGGCGGACGTCTCATCGTAGGCCGCGACTACCTGCTCCTTCCTATCAAGACCGCAGTCAACCGTCTTTCGCTCTCCCGCGTCTCTGCCGACACGAAGATAGTCCTGTCGAGCCTCGGAAGACGCGCAGCGTCGGTGGGCGACTGCCTGCTTTCACGCGCTAACGTCCTAGGACTGAAATGAAACGTAACATCACCCTGCTGCTGACCATGCTGCTCGCTGCGGCATGGCTCCTTCAATCGTGCCGGAAAGAACCCGGCGAGACCGTCTATGACGACCGTTTCAACCTCGACTTCGTCTCACCGGAATATGAAATAGGCGCCTCGTTCTCCGAGATATTTACCGACAAGGTGGTCCTCTTCACCTTCAAGGACCTCTCCGACGGCTCCCTGATCGAGACGACGGCGCTCGTAACCCACGGGACCGCCGCCTCGAGCTTCATCCTGTCGGACAGGCTGCCTGACGGCGAATACAGGCTGCTCACGGTACAGTACAGGGACTCCGATGCACCCGAAGGCCTCACCGAGAGGACGCTCGGAATCCACCTCACCCTCGAGGGCGCCGAGGCCGTGACGCACTTCATCGACCTCGAGAGGAGCGACCTCGAAGACCAGTGGGCCGGCGACGGCTCGGAAGAGTCACCGTTCCTGATCTGCTGCCCGGACGACCTGACACGCATGCAGACGATGACCAACCACGACCCGTGGCTCAGCTTCGAGGGAAAGCACTTCCGCCAGGAAAAGAACATCAACCTCAAGTATGCCGACGGCGTCGACCCAACATACGGCTGGGAGCCGATCTCGTTGTATCCGAACCACCCGTTCATGGGCACCTACGACGGAGGCGGCTTCTCGATAAAGAAACTCTGGATCAACAAGTCGGACTGCCAGGGCTACGGGCTCTTCGGCTGTCTGATGAACGCGACGATAAAGAACCTCACTCTCGAGACTCCTGAATTCGTCGTCGGCCACGTATCCGCCCCTCTCGCGGGCGTGGTGCTCACCGACGGATCGCACAGGTACGCCTCCAGCATCGACAGCTGCAAGGTATCCGGAGGCAGCGTCGCCGGCCACAGCGGAGTCGGCTCGATCGTAGGCGGCGTCGACCAGCTCGCGCGACTTGTCATCAACGCATCTTCGACTTCTGCTGACATCAGCGGAGTCTACGGAGTCGGCGGCCTCGTCGGAATCGGGTCCCAGACCTCCGGCATAACGCTTC
>R11__coassemble_2275_pt1 | contig 9655 bp, 8 predicted proteins | sample R11__metabat2_high_PE_044 | metagenome-assembled genome bin R11 | reverse complement strand
AAGCTTTACAACATATATCATGCCTTCTTTTCCTCCTGCTCGCTACTATGATGCACGGACAGGACGTTTCGTCCCTTGAGAAGGCGAAAGAAATCACCGTGGGTTCCCTTCCGAACGGCATGGAGTACTTCATCGTGAAGAACTCCTCCAGCCGCGGATTCGCCGACTTTGCCCTGATACAGAAGGGTTCTTCTGACGTGAAGAAGTCCCGCGAAGCCCTTTCCAGCCTGCCTCATTTCAGTTCGCGCAGGCCTTACGAATTCCTCTCGGACAACGGGATAGGTTACACGGAATCCGGCTACGTGAGCTGCACGGACGGTTCCGTCCGCTATGACTTCCCTGATGTTCCGGCATATGACTCGGCCGTCGCCGACTCGACTCTCCTGATGATGTTCGACATCGCATCCCTCTCGAGAGCCCCTCAGGCTGTCATAGTCAGCGGCGACATAGACGTGTCCAAGGTAAGGGAAAGAATGGAACTGCTGTCGATGACGGTCCCTCAGCTCGACCTCGAATCAGGCAGACAGGGTTATTTCTGGAATCCCAAGGGAGATGTGTCGTTCCGCGTGTCCGTCAACTCCAGCGAGGATATCGCGGTGATAAATGTGATCTACAGCACCGAGCGCCTTCCCAAATCTGTCCTCGGAGGACTTCAGCCGCTGCTGGCGCGCACATATGCCGAGGAACTGGGCTACGTGATCGGAGGCCGTCTGAAGCGCATATTCCGAAGTGAGGAGATCCCTCTCGCGAGCCTGAGCTACAGTTATGAGGACAGCTCATACGGCCCCGGCGACGAACGGTACTGCTTTTCGGTCTACACGTCCTCGATGTATCTGAGCTCTGCTACGGACCTCGTCGCCTCGACCCTCGCGGACCTCAATGCCCACGGGGCGACTGCCGACGAGTTCCAGGATGCGAAGGACAAGGTCGTCTCGGCGGCCAAGAGCGCGAGCGCTTCTTCTTCCGATGCCGAGTTTGTGTCTCAGTGCGCCTCGTCGTTCCTCTACGGCACGTCCCTTGCGTCGAAGTCTTCGAAGAACGCATTCATCTCGCGCAGCCGCATCTCGGACAGCCGCGAACTGGACCTGTTCAACGGCTTCGTCGAGGCCCTTCTCGATTCGGCCGCGAACCTTACGCTCCATTATGACATCCCTGATGCCGGACTCAGTCCGTCCAGCATACTCAAGAGCTTCAATGCCGCATGGGCAGCACCGTCGGACCCGGCTGCCTTCAAGGCGGATTTCTCCGATACGCTGAGCCTTTTCACCCCGGACAGGAAGAAGAAGGTCAAGCTCAAGACGACATCTGCCGATCCCGTCTCCGGTGGCACCATGTGGACTTTCTCCAACGGAATGAAGGTCATATACAGGAAGACCGATTCAGCCGGCGAGTTCCGCTATGCACTGATGCTGCGCGGAGGCGTCGCATCTGTTCCGGGACTCCGGGAGGGAGAGTCTGCGTTCGTCGCCGACATGCTGGGCCTCAGCGATGTCGCGGGGATGAATGCCCACGATTTCCGGGAGATGCTCAGCGCCAACGGAATCTCCATGAGCGAATCGGCCGGGCTGTCGGATTTCCGCATCACCGGGTCTGCTCCGTCCTCGAAGCTTCAGCTCCTGATGCGCTCCCTTCTTTCGATGGCCTCCTCGCGCACTCCGAATGCGCAGGAATTTGAAAGGTACAGGGAGGAAGAAAGGTTGAGGCTCGACATGCAGGCGCTTTCGCCGCGGGATGTCAACTCCTTGATGGACAATATAATGCGTCCGGGCTACTACTATACGGACAGAAAGGATATTGACAATCTCGGGGACGATCTCCCTGTCAGGGCGGAGAAATACTTCGCCGACCTGTTCTCGAAGGCCGGAGACGGGCTTCTCGTCTTTGTCGGAGACCTTCCGGAAGATGTTCTGAAGAAGGAACTTGTATCAGATCTCGGCGGCTTCTCCACCCAGAGCCGTATCGCATCGCGCTCGACCGTCAGCGCCCCACTTGCCTCCGGAAAGGTCCTGTATACGGCCCAGTCTGCGCCTGGTCTCGTCGGTGGCGGAGAGATAGGGGCCAATGTCGGCTTCTCTGCGGCGATCCCGTTCAGCATGGCCAACCACATGGCGTTCAGGATAGCGGTGGACGTGATCCGAAAGTCCCTCGTGCGCGCTCTTGCGGAAAGCGGAGCATACGTCGACGTGGAAGGGAAGGTGGAACTGTACCCGACGGAGAGAATGTCGGTGTTCGTAAACTGCAGGCCGTGCCGTGAGGACGGTCTCCCGGAGGGAATATCACCGATGGAACCGATGGCCCTCATGGAAGTCATCCGCACCGTCACCGACCATCTCGGGGAGCTGGAGATTCCGGCCTCCGAGCTTGCCGCCTACAGGAATGCGCTTCAGGCCCAGACAAGTTCCATCCTTGCTTCGCCGGAGGGCATCCTTGACGCCACGCTCGTGCGCTACAGCGAGAACAAGGATGTCGTGACGGGGCAGCAGGCTGCGATCAAGGCCGTGACTGTCGAGAGTGTCAGAAAGATTCTGTCGGCCCTGCAGGAAGGAGCGGGAACAGAGTATGTGATATTATGAGCGACAACAGGTTCGGAACGATAATACAGATAGGTGACATCCTTGTCTCGGAGGACGTCGTGATGGAGTATTTTGCGTGTGACTACGGCGTATGTCGCGGCATATGCTGCATAGAGGGGGACAGCGGCGCCCCTGTCGACGAGAGCGAACTCGAGGGCCTCGAGCGCGATTATCCGAAATATTGCGCTGACATGCTCGAGTCGGGACGCGCGTCGATTGACGTCAACGGCTTCTTCGAGCTTGACCGCGACGGAGACATAGTGACCACCCTCGTACCGGGGTCCGGTGTCTGCGCCTACGCCCATTTCGATGACGCCGGGAACTGCCTGTGCGCAATCGAGAAGTGCGGTTGCCACAAGCCTTCGTCCTGCTCGCTCTATCCGATAAGGGTCACGAAGCTCACCGGCGGCGGTCAGGCCCTCAATGTGCATCACTGGGATATCTGCAAGCCCGCCTTCGAGAAGGGACGGCGTGAAGGCATCAGAGTCTATCAGTTCCTCCGCAAGCCGCTCATCGACAATTACGGGGAGGAATTCTATTCAGCCCTCGAGGCTGCCGCTACTCATCTGACTGCTGAGTAGCTTCCAGTCCGGAGACTATACGGACCATATCCTTCGTGAGTCCTTCAACCTCGATCCCCGCTCCGGTGCGGGTGAGAGTGAGCCTGTCCTCGTACATCTTGAGGATGCGGGCAAGGACCGACTTCTTCACGAAAGTCATTGTCTCGACGTCCTCGCTCTCGAGCCTGTAGCCGTGAAGGTCCATCACCTTCATGACAGCCGGCCTGGTCTCCTCCGGGGAGCCGTATACATGGGCTGTCCTGGTGCTGAATCCGAAACGCGGGTAGACCAGGGCGAACACCGCCATGATTATGGCAATTTGCCAGAGGGAGTCGTAACCGTTCACGAACATGGTCGACAAGTCTGCGTCGACGAACTTCGTCAGCACGAGTGCAAGTATGATGACCGTCAGGATGATCATCAGGTAGAAGAAGTATTTTATTGACCTTACAAGATATTTCATTGCCGTTCTTTTTTGTCGTCGGATGGCAAATATACTTAAGAAATTGTTATTTTTGCGAAGTTGTCAACTCTAAATCGTTTTTATTATGGAAGAAAGAGAAGATCCACTGGAGAAACTTGAAAGGAAACAGGCTGAGAAGAAGGCCAACGGAGGCCTCAAGGCTGTCATGATAGTCCTGGCCGTCGTGGCCGTCGGCCTTGCCGCCTACCTTGCATACGTCCTCAAGTCGAAGAACACCCTTGTGAGCCAGCTGAACGAGGAGAAGCAGGATCTCACCGAACAGGTACAGGCCCTTCAGAAGGACTACGAGGACCTCTCGTCTGAGTATGATGTCATCAACGCCCAGCTCGACTCCTCCCGCGAGGAAATCTCCCAGCTCATGGAGCGCCTTCAGAAGACCCAGGCGACCGACCGCTCGAAGATGCGCCAGTATGAGAAGGAACTCGGCACTCTCCGCTCGATCATGCGCGGATACATAGTCCAGATCGACTCCCTCAACCAGCTCAACCACCAGCTTACCGTCGAGGCCGCTTCGGCCCGCCAGGAGGCTGCTGAAAGCAAGAAACTCAACACGGCTCTCTCGCAGCAGGTCGAGGAACTCACCGGCCGCGTGACTGCAGGCGCTGTTCTCAAGGCAAGAGGGCTCAGCATGACGGCATATACGTCGGCCGACAAGGCAACCGACCGCAGCACGAGGGTCGCAAGGCTTCTCGTCAACCTCAGCCTTGTCGAGAACGAGCTCGCGGAGCGTGGTCCTGTACGCGTTTATGTGCGCGTCACCGATCCTGACGGCAACCTGCTTTCGGACGGCCACGGGACTACCTTCACGTCCGGCGGCGAGACCCTCGAGGCAACCGCTTCCCGTGAGGTGGACTACCAGGGCGCCGAGGTCGACCTTGGCATCTATGTCAACAATATCCCTTCATACAGCAAGGGTATCTATACCGTAAGGGCATATACCGAATCCGCAGTCCTCGGTTCCGCCGAGCTGCTGCTCAGGTAATGGTATACGTCCACGTCCCCTTCTGCAGAAGTTTCTGCACCTACTGCGACTTCTACTCTGAGATCGCCTGCAGGGGACGCGACGAGGCCGCGATCGGCAGTTATCTTGACGATTTGTGCGCCGAAGCGGAGGCGCGCCGTCCCGAGATTGAAGCGACCCGCGCTGTAAATACACTCTACATAGGAGGTGGCACCCCGTCGGTGCTGCCTCCTTCTGCTGTCCGGCGCATTGCCGAGGCCGCAGGCGGCGGACCTTTCGACGAATTCACGGTAGAGGTCAATCCGGAAGACATTGTCGAGAAGGGGGAGGCCTATGTGGAATCGCTCCTTGCGGCGGGCGTGAACCGTGTCAGCATGGGCGTGCAGTCCCTCGATGACGGGATGCTCAGGTGGATGAACAGAAGACATTCCTCAGATGGGGCACGAAGGGCCTTCAGTCTGCTGCGCGGCTGTGGCGTGGGGAACGTCAGCGTCGACATCATCTTCGGGGTGGCTCATCTCTCCGATGCGGCCTTGCGCTCCACCCTGGAGGAGATTCTCCGCTGGCGTCCGGACCACATATCGGCCTATCAGCTGAGTGTCGAGGAGGGCAGTGCACTCGGAAAGATGGTCCGTGAAGGCCGTTACGTCGAGGCGTCGGAGGATCTGTGCAGGACGCAGTATGACACAATCTGCAATCTTCTGTGCGAGGCAGGATATGTCCACTATGAGATATCCAACTGGGCTCTTACGGGCCGCGAGGCGATGCACAATTCAGCCTATTGGACAAGACAGCCCTATGTCGGTCTGGGCCCCGGAGCACATTCGTTTGACGGAATGAGCCGGAGCTGGAACAGCCAGAGCCTCCGAGGATGGACTTCCGAGTCGGAACTGCTCGGAGTGGAGGAGGCTGTGGAGGAACAGATCATGCTCGGTCTTCGCACTGCCGAAGGTATCCTGGAAAGCTTGGTGAGCACCGAAAAAGCGGACAGGCTCATCCGTGAGGGCGCCATCGTCAGAAAAAGCGGCCGCATCCGCATACCGGAGGACCGCTTCTTCGTGTCAGACCAGATAATAGCCGACCTTATCTGACAGGCAATGTCTTCTCGCGGAGCCACTCGGCTATCTCCGTCGGAAGTTGAGGCCCGAGGGTTCGGTATACCCTCTCGTTGTAGCTGTTGAGCCACTCTGTCTCGTCCCTGCCCAGCAGTTCCGGTATGACGGCGCCTGTGTCGATGTGGCAGAGGGTGAGGACTTCGAAGCGGAGCCATTTGCCGAAGTCGTTGGTCCCGTCCTCGACGCAGAGCATCAGGCTCTCGTGTCGTACTCCGTGTTTCCCTTCCCTGTAAATGCCCGGTTCGTCGGACGTTATCATGCCCGGTTCGAACACAGTGCGGTTGAAGTTCTGCCTGAATTCCTGCGGGCCTTCGTGGACACCGAGGAAGAACCCTATCCCGTGTCCTGTTCCGTGCCCGAAATTACGCTTCGCCTGCCATAGCGGTCCGCGTGCAAGTATGTCGAGGTGGCATCCTGCAGTGCCCGCCGGGAAGACGGCCATCGCCAGGTCTATGTGCCCTTTCAGGACGAGCGTGTAGTCTTCCTTCTCGAGCTGGCTGCATCTGCCGAGCGGGACGGTCCTCGTTATGTCCGTGGTTCCGGTGGTGTACTGGCCGCCCGAATCGCAGAGGTACAGTCCCTCTTCGCGCAGGATCGGAGCGCCTTCGCTCGGGGTGACATAGTGCGGAAGTGCGGCCCCGGCGCCGTACGCCGAGATGGTCTCGAAACTGTTGCCGCGATATTCGGGAATCGCTGCCCTGAGCTGGTCTAGTTTCACTGAGGCATCCCATTCGCTGATCTCGCGACCACTTTCGACGGTCTTCTCGAGCCAGTACAGGAATCTTTCCATGGCGAGACCGTCCTTGACGTGGATCTCGCGCATGGATTTTATCTCGTATGCATTTTTTACAGCCTTGCGGAGGCCTGCCGGGCTGGTGCCCTCCTCGAGAGCTATCCCCGCTGAAACGAGGCTGCTGTAGATGTTGAAGTTGAGGGTGCCGGGGTCGACGAAGAGGCGCCCCTGGAATTCGGTCGCGAGGAAGTCAATCTCCTGATATGTTCTCAGGCGTATCCCGTCCGCTTCCAGTATGGTGAACGTGGCTTCCGTCCCGGGGTCTTCCACCTTGTCCTTCAGCACGAACCAGTCGGCCGAGTCGGCCGTTACGAGCAGGTAGCTTATCACGTATGGGTTGTACTCGATGTCGGAGGCGCGGACGTTCAGCATCCAGGCTATCTCGTCGAGCGAGCTCAGAAGCATTCCGTCGCAGCTGTTGCTGTCCATGAATGACCTCAGCCATTCGAGCTTCGACGCCCTCGTCTCCCCGGTCTCGACCGTGAAGACAGGAGTCTGAGGGATGGGCGGCCTGTCGGTCCAGAACTGGCTCAGGATGTCCGGGACGCTGACGACAGTTCCCGGGAGCCCATGGGAGAAGTCCGCTCCGACGCAGAGCCCGTCGACGGCGATTATGCAGTCCCTGCCGAACTGCTGCTCAAGCCACTCCGGGATCAGCACCTGGTCAGGAACCCTCGTCTTGTGGAGCACGATTCCTGTGCCTTCGAGCTGTCTGTTTGCCTGGATGAAATAGCGCGTGTCGGTCCAGAGTCCGGCGTGGTCGAGGGTGATGACTATGTCACCGGCTTCTCCGGTGAATCCGGAAATCCAGCGGACCTGTTTCCATCGCTCTGCGGGATATTCGCTGCTGTGCGGGTCGGACCCTGTTATGATGACCGCGTCCCAGCCCTTGGAACGCATGAGACTGCGGACAGTCTCGACTCTTTCCTGAAAAATTGTAGCCATATTCTACAAATATAAGAAAATGATTTGACGCCGATTTTGTAAATTTGCAGAATATGAAGATAGGTAATCTTGACCTGGGGGAGAGACCCCTGCTGCTGGCTCCGATGGAGGATGTGACCGACGCATCCTTCAGGATCCTGTGCCGCGAGCAGGGAGCTGACATGGTATACACGGAGTTCGTCCCGTCGGACGGCCTGGTGCGCGATGCGGCGAAGGCGATTGCGAAGATGCATACCTTCGAGCAGGAGTCCCCGGTCGGGATACAGATATACGGCCATATCCCGGAGTCGATGGTCGAAGCCGCCAGGATGGCCGACCGTGCCGCCGAGCTCGCCGGGGGACATGGCGCCGATGTAATCGACATCAACTTCGGCTGTCCGGTCACCAAGATAGCAGGCAGGGGCGCCGGATCGGGCATGCTGCGCGAGCCGGACAAACTCGTCGCGATAACGAAGGCTGTGGTCGAGGCCGTGGACAAGCCTGTCACGGTGAAGACCCGCCTCGGATGGGATGATGACTCGAAGATAATAGTCGAACTCGCCGAGCGGCTGCAGGACGTCGGCATAAGGGCGCTTACGATTCACGGACGCACCCGCTGCCAGATGTACAGGGGAAGCGCCGACTGGACGCTCATCGGTGCGGTGAAGAACAACCCGAGGATGACGATACCGATAATAGGGAACGGAGACATCACCTGCGGCAGGGAGGCGAAGGAAGCTTTCGACCGCTACGGGGTCGACGGTATAATGGTGGGGCGCGCCACCTTCGGCCATCCCTGGATATTCAGGGAGATGAAATACTACCTCGAACACGGCGAAGACATGCCTGAACTGTCTGTCGCAGAGAAGGTCGCACTCGCGAAGAGGCACCTCCAGCTCTCGCTGGACATGAAGGGTCAGCCGCGCGGGATCTACGAGATGAGACGCCACCTCTCCTGCTATTTCAAGGGCCTTCCGGAATTCAAGGATACCAGAATCAGGATGGTCACGACACTCGACCCTGATGAGCTTTTCGGGATTCTTGACTATATTTGTGAACGATATGATGCTTGACAGAATACTTCTTTTCCCGTATTACCTTTCGTTAAAGGTTCGCAACAACTACTATGACAAGGGCGGCAAGCGCGTCCACACAGCTGACGTTCCCACCCTTTGCGTCGGCAACATAACTGCCGGAGGCACCGGCAAGACCCCGCACGTCGAGATGATACTCAGGATGCTGCTCGACAGCAACGAATGGGGATCGAAGAACCTCGCGGTCCTCTCCCGCGGCTACATGCGCGAGAGCAAGGGCTTCCAGCAGGTGATGACGGACGGTGCGGCAACCAGCTTCGGCGACGAGCCGCTGCAGATAAAGAAGAAGTTCCCGGGCGTCACCGTCGCCGTGGACAAGGACAGGTTCGAAGGATGCACGCTGCTTGCGCACCCGGACAAGCTTGAGGCTAGGAAGTACGAGAAGCGCGTGTGGAACCGATCGCTTCCTGCAGCCGACTACATAATACTCGACGACGCCTTCCAGTACAGGAAGCTGAAGGCTACGAAGAACGTGGTCCTCGTAGACTACAACCATCCCGTCATGAGCGACAGCCTGCTTCCTATCGGACGCCTGCGCGACCTCAAGGAGCGCCTCGGGGATGCGGATGTGATAATCGTGACCAAGTGCCCGGAGGAGATGGACACCTCGGAGAAGACAGCATTCGCCCACGAGATGGGCGTGTTGAACTTCGAGACCTCCACCTGCGAGGGGACAACCGCTGCCGGACGCACCCAGATGGTGTTCTTCTCGAAGATATCCTACTGCCAGCCGCGTGTCCTTTTTGAGGATGCGGACCCGCGCTTCATCTATTCGAAGAAGATAATAACGATGACCGGAATCGCCAAGGACAAGCCTCTGCGCAACTACCTGAGCGACACCTACAAGATCGTAAGGCGCTTCAATTTCCCGGACCACCACAAGTATACATGGTCCGACATCAACAAGGTTCAGGCGGCGCTCAGACAAAATCCAACAGCCGCCATCGCGACTACGGAAAAAGACGCACAGCGGCTGCTCGATTTCGGAGGAATGCCAAAGGCAATGTCCGAGCGTATGTTCGTTGTCCCTATCGAGGTGAAATTCCTCTCTGAAAACGAAGAATCCCTCTTCAGAAACTACATCACGACCGTCTAGACGGTCATGATGTCCTTCTCCTTGGCTGCGACGGTATCGTCGCCGGCCTTTACCT
>R11__coassemble_2259_pt1 | contig 9713 bp, 8 predicted proteins | sample R11__metabat2_high_PE_044 | metagenome-assembled genome bin R11 | reverse complement strand
GACGCAGGCCTCATAGGCGTTGACACCCAGCTTGCTGAGCACCAGTCCCCCGCCCTGGCCGACACCGGCGCCGATGCCGAGCAGCACGCCCTTGAAGGGCAGTTTCAGGGTGATCTTGTCCTGCGAATCCTTTACAAGGATGGACAGGCCGATACCCGATATGGTGACCAGCATCGCGATCCAGGACATCAGAGTCATCTTTTCCCCGAGGAAAAGCCATCCGAGAATGGCCGCGACAGGAGGGGCTATCGTCATGAAAAGCTGCCCGAAGCGGGCCCCTATGAGAGTATAGGCATTGAAGAGACAGTAGTCTCCGAACACGAATCCGACAAGTCCCGAAAGCGCAAGATAGAGCCAGGTCTTTCCGTCAGCATATATCGGATACGGATGGCCTATGGTCACCCAGAGAAGAATCGCGACGAAGACGAAGGTCAGAAGCATCCTGATGAGATTCAGCGGCTGGGCGCCTATCCTGCGGCTGGCTTCATTGCCGAAAAGGGCGGTCACGGTCCAGAAGACCGCGACGACAAGCGATATTATTTCTCCGAGATATGCCACCGACATCACGTTTTGGAGCGCAAATTTACGAGTTTTTGATTAATTTTGGAGATTACTAAAAAGACCAGCAATGAAGAAAATAAGCGACAGCGTCTGCTACATAGGAGTCGACGACCTCGACATCGACCTTTTCGAAAGCCAGTACAAAGTACCGGAAGGCATTTCATACAACTCCTATCTCATCATGGATGAGAAGGTTGCGATAATCGACACCACTGATGCCCGCAAGGGTGCCGAATGGAAAGAGAACCTTTCCGAGGCTCTCGCCGGAAGGACTCCGGACTATCTCGTCGTACACCATATGGAACCGGACCACTCGTCCCTGGTCGCATGGGCGCTGGAAGCCTACCCGACGCTGACCCTCGTGGCCAGCGCGAAGGCAATCCAGATGCTGCCGCAGTTCTTCGAAGGAATCAGCCTCGAAGGGCGCACGATGGCCGTCAAGGAAGGTGACACGCTCCCTCTCGGCAGCCATTGCCTCAGTTTCATCGCCGCCCCTATGGTCCACTGGCCGGAGGTCATGATGTCCTATGACTCCGCTGACGGCGCGCTCTACTCCGCCGACGGATTCGGCAAGTTCGGCGCACTCTCCCGCTGCGGCTTCTACGGACGCGACGACAGCGACTGGTCGTGCGAAGGACGCCGCTACTACTTCAACATAGTCGGCAAGTACGGCGCTCCGGTGCAGGCCGTCCTGAAGAAGGCTGCATCGCTGGATATCAAGACGATACGCCCACTGCACGGACCGATTCTGGAAGACAGCCTCGGCGAATACATCCGTCTCTACGACACATGGAGCAGCTACGGCGTCGAGACCGAAGGCATATTCATCGCTGTCGCATCGATCCACGGAGGCACGCTCGCTGCAGCCGAGAAACTCAAGGAAATCCTGGAGTCGAAGGGGGCGAAGCGCGTCGTGCTCAGCGACATCTGCCGCTCCGACATGGCCGAGGACGTCGAGGACGCATTCCGCCACGGAACGCTCGTTCTTGCTGCCGCGACCTACGACGGCGGACTCTTCACCCCGATGGTAGACTTCCTGCACAGGCTCGAGGCCAAGGGCTTCTGCAACAGGCGCGTGGCCCTCATCGAGAACGGCTCATGGGCCCCTCAGGCAGCCCGCATCATGGAAGGCAGTCTCGCAAAGATGAAGAACATCCAGACAGTAGGACAGACAGTCACCCTGCGCAGCCGCCTCAAGAGCAGCGACATCCCGGCGCTCGAGGCTCTCGCAGACGAACTCCTCAAGTAGACAATGTACAGACTCATAGAATTCGACATAGACGGCACTCTCGTCGACACGGAGAGGACATATGTACTTTCGCTGATGGACGCCGTGAAGGCCGCGACCGGCAAGCCGATTCCGGAAGATGACGCACGCGCCGTTTTCGGTCTGGCGAGCCACCTCGTGCCCGGCCGCTTCGGCATCGAGGGAGAGCAGGCAGTGCGCTTCAGCAAGGACTGGATGATAAAATACAGGGCGCTCACGAACCTCATCGTCGCCTTCCCGGGCGCGCGGGAACTGGTCCGCAAGGTCAAGCAGGCCGGATTCATGACGGCAATCGTCACCTCGCGCAACGACGAGGAGATAAGTTATGACAAGGTCACTGCACCGTTCCTCGAGGACATAGACATCATAGTTTCAGCATCGAAGACCAACCGCCACAAGCCCGACCCGCAGCCGGCGGCATACGGCATCGCAAGAGCCTGCGAACTCGCCGGTGAGCGCATAGACCCGTCCGAGGTCCTCTACCTCGGCGACACGATGGCAGACTGGGGCTGCGGAGCCGGGGCCGGAGCAGATTTCGCACTCGCCGACTGGCGCAACCGCGGACTGCAGGATATCCCCGCCGACTACCATTTCCACAACGCCGACGAGGCACTCGACATAATTCTCGGAAAAACTCCAAAAATCAGATAATGAAGAAGTTCATGATTGCTGCAGCAACCGCCCTCACCCTCGCAGGGTGCGCAAAGCCAAGCGCAGAGATATGTTCATTCAGGGGCGGTCGCGAAGCCGCCGTCAGCCTCACCTTCGACGACGGCATCGTCGACCATTACACCCTCGTTGCCCCGCAGCTCAACCGCCTCGGCATCCATGGAACATTCTGGATCAATCCGGGAAGGATAGAGCACGACGATGACTACTCGCCGTATCTGACCTGGGAGATGTGCCGCCAGATGGCGGCCGCCGGACACGAGATATCGAACCACAGCTGGTCACATCCTCACCTCACCCGCCTGACACCGGACGAAGTCCGTGAGGAGGTCCGCCGCGCCGACGATGCAATCGAGACAGAGGTCGGCATCCGCCCGATAACCTTCTGCTTCCCGTACAACTCGACCGACTCGACAGTCACTGCCATCTGCGGCGAGGGGCGCGTCGGCATGAGGACGTTCCAGGAAGGTCAGGGACAGGCCAACAACCATTCGACAGCCGAGAGCCTAGCTTCATGGCTGCGTGGAGTGATTGACAGCAGGGAGTGGGGCGTCACGATGACCCACGGAATACACAACGGCTGGGACCAGTGGGAGGATGAGACCATACTCTGGAACTTCTACAAGGACCTCGCCGCAAAGCGCGACTCCGTCTGGATCGGCACCTTCGCAGAAGTTTCCGCATACATCGCAGAGCGTGATGCTACCACGCTGGAGGCCAGCGTAAAGGGTGACGTGCTGACCCTCACGCCGTCATGCAGCCTCGACCCTTCTCTCTACAGGGAGAAGCTGACCGCGAAGGTTGACTGGAAGGGAGAGACGCGCTACCTCGACTTCGACCCGTTCGGCGGAGCGCAGACCTACGACCTCAGCGACCCGCTGCTCGGCAAGACAATCAACGTATTCGGCGACAGCTATGTCCGCAACCATGTACGCCCTTACACGGAGACATGGCACTGCAAGCTCGCAGAACGCCACTCGATGGTCTACAACAACTACGGAATCAACGGTTCCAGCGTCGCGTTCGACCGCTCCGACAGGGGCTTCGGCGTCGCCATGCTCGACCGCTTCGAGATGATGACCCACAAGGCCGACTACATACTTGTCATCGCGGGCCACAACGATGCCTACTACATCACAAACGCGCCCGACTCCACCGCCAAATGCCTCGAGAGACTCGACCTCTTCTGCAAGGGGCTCGTCGAGAAATACCCGGAGGCAAAGATTGGATTCGTCACCCCATGGGCCGTCGACAAGCCCAACTTCCCGGAAATAATCGCAGCGATAAAGACCAGTTGCGCGAAATACGGCATCCCGGTACTCGACGCAGCATCGACCAGCGGCATCGACCCTAACGACGAAGCCTTCCGCGAGAAGTACTTCCAGACGAAGTGGGACAACGCCCACCTCAACCCTGCCGGCCACGACCTTCTCGTCGACTGGGGCGAAGAATTCCTGCTGGGACTGTAAATCGCGGTTTCTCCGGCCGCGCTGAAGCGCGGCCAATCGCGCAGAATGCCGAAGGGCAAGCAGCATGATGAATCGGTGTGAAAATTGCCGGATTTTTCACACCGATTCATGTTTTAGAAGAGTTTTGTGTGAAAATAAGCCTGATTCTCACACAGAATTCAGTCGACAATATTATTCTCCTCCCCTCGCCCAGCAGCCGGAGGCGGGTGTGTATATCGCTATCGCTGATTAAGCTGGAGGGTGTCGCTTCAGCAAACCCGTGTCCACCCTCGGACACGTCAGAGGGAGGGGCCCGCGCCGTAAGGCGTGGGAGGGATGGAGCGAAGCGGAAGGTTTGCGAAGCGAGCAGCCCGACAGCAATCAGCGGTCGCAGGCGCAGCCGGAGTGCAGGGCGTAGACAAGAGCTACACGCGCCGGCCGGACAGGTCAAGAACAAAGAATGCCCCCGGAGGAAAAATCCAACGGGGGCGTTCTGATTATCAGAGTATGATTACTTCAGCTCGCGGAACTTTGCGGAAGTGATCTTGGTAGGCTTGAGGGTGATCTCCTCCTTGAGCTTTGCGAAAACCTTCTGGTCCTCGACCTGCTCGACGAGGCGCTCGATCTGCTTCTGGTCCTGAAGCATGTTGACAGCAGCCTCCTTGATCATCTCCTGAGGGACGTTGCCGATACCGTACATTGCGTACTGGTAGGAAACGAAAGCCTCGGCAGCCTGCTCGAGGTCATTGTCCTCGATCTTGAGCTCGAACTTGTTCATGAGGTAGCCGCGTACGAGCTGCCACTTGAAATCCTCTGCGAATCCAGGGAACTCCTTCTCGATATCCTCCTTGGTAACCTTGCCGTTGTTGGCGACGAAGAGCCAGCGCTTCAGGAAATCCTCAGGAAGGGTGAGAGCAGCCTTGCCGACGAAATAGTCGCGGATATCCTTCGTGAGCCTCCACTCATCCTCGTTCTTATTCTGCGTGCTGAGTCGCTCTGATACCTCCTTCTCGATATCCTCGTCGGACTTCTCCTCCTTCTTCTCCTCATAGTACTTCTTGAGGCTCTCGGTCATCGAAGTCTTGTCCTTTGCAGCGACAGAGACGGTATATGAAGGGACGGTGTCATCCTTTACGACCTCGAAGTTTACCTCAGGAGAAAGACCGAGATCGAAGACGAAGGTGAAATCGTTGCCGTCCTTCCACTCAACCTCAGGCTGATTCTCGGATGCGAGAGGCTCGCCGAGGATATGGAGCTTCTCGTTGGTGATGAACTCGTCGAGTCCCCTCGAGATAACCTCGTTGACAGACTCTGCGAGACACTGCTCACCATAGACTCTCTTGATCATCGAAGCAGGGACATTGCCCTTGCGGAAACCCTTGAAATCTGCCTTGCGCCTGCAGTCAGCAAGCTTCTTCTTCTCAATTTCTGCGTAATCAGCAGCGACAATCTCGAGAGTGAGCTCGAGATTGAGATTGTCGATTTTCTTCTGTGATGTTTTCATGATAACTTATCTGTTTTTTCTTGATTTGATTCTTTCCGGATATGCTATGCGCCCGTGATGGGTCTGGGCGATATAGTTCTTGATGGTCTCCTTTATAATACCCAGTTCGCGGACGGTGACGTCAGCGTTGTCGAACTGCCCGTCGGCCATCTTCCCGCTGACAATCTTCTCGACGAAAGCCGAGCAAGAAGCAGGCGAATAGTCGGTAAGGGTCCTCGACGCGGCCTCAACGCTGTCGCAGAGCATGAGGATGATCTGAGCCTTCGTCGCTGCGGCAGGGCCCGGGTAATGGAACTCGCCCTCCTGGGCAGGGTCTCCCCCTTCGCTGCGATACTTCGACAGGAAGTAGCCGGCAGCCGAGGTACCGTGGTGAGTCCTTATGAAATCGACGACGACGGACGGAAGATGGTGCTTCTGCGCAATCTCGACGCCGTCGGAGACATGTCTGATTATATCCTGCGCGCTCTGGAGAGGCGACAGGCCGTCATGATACTTGTGCTCGTCGGCACCCTTCTGGACAAGGGACTCGTTCTCGATGAAGCAGAGCGGATTGTTCATCTTGCCAATGTCGTGGTAGAGCGCACCGGCGCGCACGAGGTCGACGTTCTCGTCGATGGCGCGTGCGACCGACTCAGCCATGTTCATCACCTGGAGCGCATGCTGGAATGTGCCGGGGGCCTTCTGCTCGAGTTCACGGACGAGCGGGTTAGAGGTGTCGCAGAGCTCGGCGAGACGCGAGTTCGACACGAGGTTGAATATCTTCTCGAAAATGTAGACGAGCGGATACCCGGCAACTGTCAGCAGCGAACCGATCAGGAGCCGCAGCAGCGTCGACCAGACGTCGCCGACGATGAGGTCGCAGGCCCTGAAGCCGAGGAACACGAGCGCGAGCACGACGAAGGTGATCAGCGCCGTGATGAACTGCTGCCATCCGCGCTGGAAGGTAGCAAAGAAGAATATCGCTACCATGCCCGCTACGAGGAACATCACGAACAGCACCGGGCCGTCGTGCGCGAACACGAGCAGCGGAAGTAGCGAGATGATGTACACGGGAACTATGACCCTGCGGCGCATGAACGCCTGCAGATAGAGGCCGAACAGCGTGAACGGCACGAAATACAGCAGGTTCTCGTTGGTGCGGATGATGACGAGGGTCACGACAGCCGCAAGGGTGAACACGCAGAGTACATACAGCCAGCGCGTGTCGCCGAAGAGCCCGCGGTTCGTATACCAGACCGCGAGGTAGATGATGGTCACGAATGCGAGCGCAATCAGGATGCATCCGAGCCAGTAAAGCAGCGTAGGTGCGCTGTAGCCGAGATTTTCCTCATACTCCCGCTTGTAGGAGTCGAGCATCTGCGCAACCTCTGCGGTGACGACCTCTCCGTTGGAGACAATCAGCTGGCCTGCATTGACATAGCCAGAAGTAGGGGAAATGCTGCGGTCGGACTCGGAGTGGACGAGGTCGGTGGTCTGCGCATCGTAGAGGAGGTTCGGGACGATAAGGTCGTAGACCCCGGTCTTGCGGAAGAGAGAATCGACGTTGCGCCTTGTCTGCGGGCTGACGTCGGCAACGAGTTTCGCCCTTGCCTCCGAAATCCTGTAGACCTCGGATGAAGGCTGCTTCGAGACATGCTTGCTCTTCTGCACATAGATTATCTCCGAAGACAGGTACGAATCGGAACGGCGTCCGGTCTCGTCGGCCATCACACCCTTCTGGTAGATGCCGCGGAGGGAGTTGACGACGGCGTTGCGCACGTTTCCGAGTTCGAGCGACTCGACGCTGCGGAGCGTCCTGTTCGTCACGTCGTCGGAATACTTGTAGTAAGGGATGACCTCCGAGGAGGATGAAGCCCTTTCGGCCCTTATCTGCTCGGCGGTCTTGTAGATCGGGAAATCGAACTGAGAGAACAGAGTCTCGTACTTCCACGGACGGCCCTTGCGGTAGACATAGTTGAACTTCGCGGTCTTCGGCATTATCAGTACGAGGACCACGAAAACTATCGCGAGCGGAAGAAGTCTGCGGAATAAGGTTCTGTTCATATTCTACTTGAATGGACTGTCAGTCTCCCTGGAGACATAGCGGTACGTAATGAGGTCGGTGATGTGCGGAATGACGTTGTGGCCGAAGACGGTCAGTTTGCCGAGTCCCGTGAGGACGACCTTCGAGCGGTGCAGACGGATGGCGAGCGCCAGCCTCAACGCGACGGACTCGGCGCTCATGAGATTGTCCTCGTCGAGAGGAGTCTTCCCCTGCGGGGTCCCGTCAGCGGTCAGCGCCGCATTGCGCACATTCGACTCGGTGTAGCCCGGAGCGAAGACGAGGACATGAAGTCCGTCCTTCATGTGCTCCATCCTCAGCGTATCCAGAAAACCCCTGATGGCATACTTCGAGGCGCTGTAACCCGTGCGTGCCGGAAGTGCGGAATAGCCGGCGACGGAGATGATTCCGACGACCGTGCCCTTCGACTCGAGCAGATACGGGAGCGCATGCTTAGTGCAGTATACCGTTCCCCAGAAATTGACATCCATCAGACGGTGCAGCACCTTCAGGTCGAGGTCCTTGAACATGGCGCGCATTGAAAGTCCCGCATTGTTGACGAGCACGTCGATATGCCCGAAGCGGGCAATGGTCTCGCTGACGAGATTCTCGCACTGCTTCTCGTCCGTCACGTCGCAGCCGACGCAGAGCACATGCTCATCATCGGCGACGGAGGACGCGAGTTCCCTCATCCGGTCGACTGAGCGCGCGGCCATCACGACCTTCGCGCCGAGCTTTCCGAATAGACGGGCAGAAGCCAACCCTATGCCAGAGCTGGCTCCCGTCACGATTATGACCTTATCCTTGAAATAGGTTCTACCCATCTGCAGGAACAGTATTCTAGAGAGTCATTGCAGCGAGATCGTCACCGTCATACTCGCCGGCGTCGAGCTTCTCCTTGATCTCCTTGAATGCGTTGAGAGTATACTTGACATCCTCCATCGTGTGCGCTGCGGTGGACACGATCCTGAAGATGATCATTCCCTTAGGGATTACAGGATATACGACAACCGAGCAGAATACGCCGTAGTTCTCGCGGAGATCCTTCACCATCTTGGTAGCCTGGGCGATGCCGCCGCCGTCGATGTGGATAGGGGTCACGCATGCCTCAGCCTCACCGATGTCGAATCCGAGGTTCTTGAAGCCTTCCTGGATTGCGTGTGTGATCTCGAGGCACTGCTTGCGGAGCTTGTCTCCCTCCTCGGACATGATGATCTCGAGGCGCTTGATGTTACCGTATACGAGCGGCATAGGCTGCGACTTCGCATACATCTGGGAGCGCATGTTGAGACGCAGATAGTTGATGATGCTCTTCGGGCCGGCGATGAATCCGCCGATCGAAGCCATCGACTTCGCGAATGCGCCGATATACAGGTCGATGCCGTCCATGCAGTGCAGCTGCTCGGAAGTTCCGCGGCCGTGCTCTCCGAGGAGACCGAAACCGTGTGCGTCATCGACGAAGATGCGGAAGCTGTACTTCTTCTTGAGTTCGACGATCTTGTCGAGCTTTCCGAGCGCGCCGGTCATGCCGAACACACCCTCGGTGATGAGAAGGACACCGCCGCCCTGCTCGTCAGCGAGCTTGGTAGCGCGTGCGAGGACGCGGTCGCAGTCCTCGATGTTGTTGTGCTTGAACTTGTAGGAAGCGCCGGTGTGCAGACGGATACCGTCGAGCAGGCAGGCGTGGGCCTCTGCGTCATAGACGATGACATCATGTCTTGCGACGAGGGTGTCGATTGCGGAGACGATTCACTGGTAGCCGAAGTTGAAGAGGAACGCATCCTCCTTCTTCTCGAAGTCGGCGAACATCTTCTCGAGCTTCTCGTGGAGAGCCGTGTGGCCGGAGAGCATGCGGCTTCCCATAGGGTAAGCGAGACCCCACTTTGCAGCGCCTTCTGCATCAGCCTTGCGGACCTCCGGATGGTTTGCGAGTCCGAGGTAGTTGTTGAGACTCCAGTTGAGGACAGGCTTTCCGTTGAAGATCATATGAGGGCCGAGCTCGCCTTCGAGCTTCGGATACATGTAATAGCCAAATCCCTGCGCAGCGTACTGTCCTATAGGACCGCCTGCGTCTCTGTTGATTCTGTCAAAAATGTCAAGCATATTGAGTTTGTGGTTTTAGAATTTCATGCTTATGCGTCGATGTTGGCGTAGTGGGCGTTCTCCTCGATGAACTGGCGGCGTGGCGGAACGTCGTCGCCCATGAGCATCGAGAATGTGCGC
>R11__coassemble_2206_pt1 | contig 9906 bp, 5 predicted proteins | sample R11__metabat2_high_PE_044 | metagenome-assembled genome bin R11 | reverse complement strand
GCGTGTGTCTGACGACTGTTAGCCGCAGGCTAAAAAGGAGGAGTCAGCGGCGACAGGCAACGGCCTACCGCGAGCAGCTTTTCCGAACCGGGAGCACCTTGCATCCTGGTGCAGGCTGCAAGGCGAGGGAGGAATACTTCATTTCCGTGTGCGAAAACCGAGGTTTTTGCACACCAAATCATGAGATCGGGAGACGAGGGGTCATTCGGGGACAGGTCCCACTCAGAAGGGAGACGTCGCGGAGCGACAGAGGGTTGAAAAGAAGCAGCCGCGCCTCAGCGCGGCCGGCGGAGCCGTCAGATTCTTCCGACCTTCTTCTTCCAGAGGCGGGCCATCCTCAGATGGGCCTGATAGGTAGGGTGAATTCCGTCCCATACCCAGTAGTTGGCATCATGGGACTTGTCCGACTCAATTGACTCCCCGATCAGACCGGCAAAATCGACCAGGGTAACCTTGCGCCCTCCTCCAAGTCTTTCATTGTACTCGGCGGCCAGCCTCGAAACAGTGTCGGCGAGCCTCCGTACGGTCTTCAGTCGGTCTTCGTAGTTGAGCCGGCGGCCGAACCTGCCGCTCTTTGCGAGGAAAGGCGTGCAGAGGATGAGCCTGCAGTCAGGGTTATTAGAAAGAGAGCTATCTATCAGCTTCCTGTAACGCTGCTCCCACCCGGCAAAATCGAAGGTGTCATAAGTGCTGCTGCCTCCGGTGTCGTTGATTCCGATGAAGATTGATATGACATCCGGATTCAGCGCCAGCACGTCATCGTTCCAGCGCTTCTCAAGGCCGGCGAGGGTATCGCCGCTGATTCCTCTGTTGTAGAACCTGTAATTCTTCTCCGGATGTCTTTCCATATAGAGAGCCGCGCAGTCAGCCGCATATCCGTGGCCATAAAGGTGGTTCATGTCGTAATGGTTCCTCGAGGTGCTTGGCTTGCCGTTGGCATTGCCCCAGCCGCCATCCGTGATCGAGTCGCCGGCGAAGACCACCTTCTTTCCCGGAGTCCTGCCCCAGCCGTTGGCGTAAAGAGCATCGCAGATTGTCTGTGCAAGAATCTTCGACGCGACTGAGTCAGGGTGGACCCCGTCATAGAAATGGTCACCGCATCCGGCAGATGCTGAATGGGTGTCGATGACCTCAAGCCACTGCTTGTCGGATACGCTGTTGAGGATCGGGATGACACCGGCGACGATTGTACTGTCATTGATGCCCCATTTTTCCTCGTGGACCGTCGGCGGGAAGCATACGTAGATATCCGGATGGGTCGGCAGCGCCTTCAGCTCCGTTACCATCGTGACGTAAGAATTCCGGAAATCCTCCTCCGACCAATTCTGCGGCTTCGTGTCGTTGGTTCCAAGCATAATTGTGACAATCTCAGGAAGGAACGCCTTTGCGTCGGCGTACATAGTCTCCTTCATGTACGGGTAATCTCCGTTCTGCGACATCACCCTGGCGCTGAACCCGAAGTTGCGCACTTCGTAGCTGTCACCGAGGAGAGCCTGCAGCGCAGCGGGATAGGAGTTGGACTCGCGGTTCTCGATACCGTGTCCATATGTGATGCTGTCGCCGATGCAGGCGACCCTGACCGGCTTCGACGCTGACGCGGCGATGCCTGCCAACAGGAGTGCGAGGATAATTAAGATTCGTTTCATACGTCAGTCAATCAGCGTGGGAAGACACTGCGCACCGTCTGTGCAGCCAGTTCCTGCAGACGCAGCGCAACCGCATCGTCTGTCACCGGGTCGGATATCACCGAATTGCGTTCCGGGTCAACTGGAGCGGAGATGCGCAGAGGGTTTCCGACGACAGATATGCCGGTTTCCTTCGCAAGGAGCTTCTCGAACCATGTACAAGCTGCCATATAACGGCCATATCCTTCGGAAAGATGGTAACCGTCACGGGTGAATTCCCGAAGTTGGGGCGTATTCAGCTCACTCTCGCGGGCGGCCATGACAGTCGCCCCCGAAGGAATCACGAATGAAACCTTTGTCTTTTTCAGAACTTTGCCAGCGGCATCCCGGTACGCTTCATACATCTTTTCCGAACTGTTTCCGTAAAAGCTCAGACGATAGGTAGCGCGAGGATTGGAGCCGTCCTCGAGAAGGATCGAAACCGGCCAGAACATATTCCACCCTATCTTCGGTTTCTTGTGGCCGGCCGCACGGCTTGCCTTGAGGACGTAATCTATCAGATCGTTCAGATATGGCTGGAAGGTCTCATAGCGGCCTTCATTCTCAAGGCTGGTCTGGAATATCACATAGTCCCACTCTGTCTCCGCAAGGGCTTCCCTGACAGTCTTTTCCTTTACCGTAAAGTACCTTTCACCCGGCATGGCTTCCGAGTAGAAAGCCGTCGTGTCACATTGCAGGTAGTCCCAATGTTCCTCGAGCGAGCAATTCGCCTTGATGAACCTTCCGAAATGAAGGTTCTCGACTCCAGCCTCAACGGCAAGAGAAGGGACATACTCGGAGCAGTCCACCCCGAAGCTGTGGCCGAACAGCAGGATGTTTATGGCCTGAAAGATTACTATGAGTGTCTTCATAAAGCCAAATATAGCAAAAATCGGCCATAAGGTGAATCACTCATGATTTGCAAAGCCGTTGCAGAATGGGTAACTTTGCGGCGCGATGGACTATCTGATAAAGAACGCCACGGTAATCAACGAGGGCGAGACATACAGGGCGGACGTATTGACCGCCGGAGGGCTGATCAGCCGTATCGAGAGGGGCGGAGGGCTGCTTCCTGAAGGAGGCGTCACCGTCATCGACGCGACCGGCAGGTACCTGATTCCCGGAATCATAGACGAGCACGTGCACTTCCGCGATCCCGGCCTCACGCAGAAGGCCGACATATGGACAGAAAGCCATGCAGCCGTCGCCGGTGGAGTCACATCCTTCATGGACATGCCGAACACCATTCCGCAGACGACGACGCAGGAACTTCTCCGACAGAAGTTCGACATGGCGGCAGAGAAGTCCATTGCCAACTACTCCTTCTACATAGGAGCGACCAACGACAACCTCGACGAAGTCCTGAAGACCGACATCCGCAGGGTCTGCGGAATCAAGCTTTTCATGGGCTCCAGCACGGGCAACATGCTGGTAGACAGAGGTGAAGCGCTCAAGGCCCTCTTCGAAGAAGCCCCGTGTCTGATTGCCGCGCACTGCGAGGATGAAGACATCATAAAGGGCGAGACCGCAAGGTACAGGGCCCTCGCCGAATCCCATCAGACAGAGGCCGACGCGACGATTCACCCATTCGTCCGGCCATCCGAGGCATGCTTCAGGTCCACGGAGCGCGCAGTCGAACTGGCCGGAAAGACGGGAGCAAGACTCCATGTCCTCCACATCTCGACCAAAGCCGAACTGGAACTCTTCAGAAGCGACATTCCTCTGAAGGACAAGAAGATAACGGCAGAGACATGCCCTCATTACCTGACTCTGAGCGACAAGGATTACAAGACACTCGGTTTCTCAATCAAGTGCAATCCGGCAATCAAGTCCGAGGATGACAGGCAGGCACTGCTCAAGGCCCTTCATACCGGCGTCATAGACACGATAGGAACTGACCACGCACCGCACCTCAGGGAGGAGAAGATGACAGGGAACTATTTCACCAGCAAGTCGGGATTCCCGTCCATACAGCACAGCCTCGACCTGATGGCGAGACTCTCCCGCGAAGGCTGGCTGAGCCTGCCCGAAATGGTCCGGCTGATGTGCCACAATCCGGCCGTCCTGTACGCTGTCGACAGGCGCGGGTTCATCAGGGAAGGCTACCATGCGGACCTGGCGATAGTCGACCTGGACTGCAGCAGACAGATCACGGACAGCGGAGAGTTTTCGAAATGCGGATGGACTCCGTACAGCGGGATGACTGTCGGAAGCCGCGTCACACACACCTTCGTAGGGGGCAATCTGGTCTATGAGGACGGAGTGTTCCATGACGGGACCCTCGGGTCCAGGCTTGAATTCAACAGATGATAAAGGCAATTTTCTTCGACATAGACGGCACGCTGGTGTCGATAAAGGAGGGGCGCATGCCGCTCAGCACAAGGCAGAGCCTTCTCAAGCTTCGCCGCAAGGGCATCAAGACAGTGATTGCGACCGGACGCTACATAAGCGAAGTCAAGAAGCTTCCCGTGTCCAACATCCATTTCGACGGCTACATCACCCTGAACGGGCAGCTGTGCTACGACGGAGGGCTCCACATGTTCTCCGGGCACCCGATAGACGAGGGTGAGATGGAGGTGCTTTCCGGGATATTCAGGGCAAAGAAGATCCCGTTTGTACTGATAAACGCCAAGAAGAGGTATATCAACTACGTCAACGACACCGTCGTCGAGGTCCAGGGGAAGACCAACGGAACCGTGCCCGACGTAGGCAAGTACGGCGGGGAGAAGGTCTACCAGATATGCGCATTCGTGTCGGACGAGCAGAAGCAGACGCTCAAGGACCTGCTCGATGAGTGCAACATAACCTCCTGGAACGACATGGGCATAGACATAGTCCCGAAAGGCGGCGGCAAGGTCAAGGGAATCGAGGACTACATCACCCGGAACAACATCGACAGGAGCGAGACGATGGCGTTCGGTGACGGCGAGAACGACATGGAGATGCTCTCTTTCGCCGGGATAGGCGTCGCGATGGACAACGCATCCGATGAGGTGAAGGCCGTTGCAGACTATGTCACCGACACCGTCGAGAACGACAGCATCGAAAAGGCGCTCATCCACTTCGGGCTGCTATAATATCTCCACTGAAACAGAAAGGCTGTTGCCGTCGGCATCCACGACGGTGACATTGTGATGTCCCTTCGATGGGTTGAGAGCCATCTGATGAATGAACTTCGTGCTGCCGACGTAGTCGGAATCGAGATGCCAGAAGACCTCCGTGGAAGGGTTGCTGTGGGCCAGGTTGAACACGATGCCGCCCACAGAGCCGTCCGACTGCCGCGTCGCGCTGAGCGTGCTTCCGTTTTCCGGGTAGATGAATTCCATCGGGACATATGAGCCCGAGCGCACGCTGCCGGGGAGTACAGGCGGAAGAGGCTCGTATTCAGGGTGTTGCGCGCGATAGTACCACTCCATCGAAGGTGGCAGGAGGAACATCGTCACCGGGACGCTTCCGGCAATCGGGGACTCGACGCGGTGCACCATGTCAGGCGCCATGTTGACTATCCTGTGGTAGTCACATGGGTCCGTGCGCATCGAGGCAAGCGGGAGCGGGACGGTGTCGCAGACCGGGCAGAACTGGCCCTTGAGATGTCCCGACTCATGGCAGACCTCAGCCATGACATATTCACCGTAAGGAGGATCCAGAAACCATTCCGACTGAGGCAGCAGATTGAAGATGTCGAACATGACGGGACCTGCCGTGCGGCCGCCGACAAGGCCCGGACATCCCTGCCCCTGCGCATTTCCGGCCCATACGCCAACGGCATAGTCAGGAGTAACGCCTATCGCCCACCCGTCGCGGAATCCGTAGCTGGTGCCGGTCTTCCATGCGACACGACGGATAGAGGACACCATCCTCCAGTCCATCTCGTCCGGACGGTTGACTTCCCTGAGGGCCTCGAATGTGTACCATAGGGCCGTCCTGTCCGTGAGCGGAAGATCTGCAGTCCTCGTCTCTCCCGTCTGATAGTAATATGACAGCCCCGCATAGATTGCGGTGAGTTCGTCAAGCCTTCCTTCTCCGCCACCGAGGATCAGAGACAGCCCGTAGTCCCCTGCCGGACGCGTCAGCGAGGTCATTCCGGCCTTGCGCAGCAGGTCGTGGAACTTCGGGACGCCGTAGCGTCTGAGAAGGTGCACCGAAGGGATGTTGAGCGAGCGGGAGAGAGCCTCGTCGGCATGTACGGCTCCCGAATACTGGAGGTCGAAGTTCTGAGGGGTGAACCCGTTGATGTTCACGGGAGTGTCCGGCAGCAGGGTACGCGGAAGGATGTCGCCCTCCTGAAGGGCGGCGGCATACAGCAGAGGCTTCAGGATGCTTCCGGTGCTTCGGGGCGAGCGGGCGATGTCGACACTGACGCCAGGACGCAGCCTCGAGGGGTCGGAATTGCCGACGTAGGCGACAGTCTCACCGGTATGCACGTCGACGACAAGCGCCGCAAGGTCATTGATTCCTGTCTGGCTGAATTCGCGGCACCACCTGTCGCAGACAGCCTCAACCTGTTTCTGGAGGGGAAGAGAGATGCCGGTGACCGTACTCTCGCCAGGATGTTCGAAGCAGATGTCCTCGACAAGATGAGAGGCGTATGTCGGAAGGGCGAGGAATTCGTCCGGAAGGGGTTCCTCACACGAGAGTTCGTAGTCGGTGCCGCTCATGAGACCTTTCGCATAAAGCCTGGACAGCAGACGATTGCGCTTCTCGAGCAGCCGGTCTCGGTTCCTGCCGACATGGATGCTGGCAGGAGAGTTCGGGAGCACGGCGAGAGTCGCTGCCTCGCCCCACGAGAGATCCTCCGGACTGCGCCCGTAATACCGCCACGAAGCAGCCTGGAGACCGACGACATTGCCGCCGAACGGCGCATGGGAGGCATACAGGGCAAGTATCCTGTCCTTGCTCATCCTCGCCTCGAGACGCGTCGCAAGGAATGCCTCGACGAACTTCTGCCAGAGATTTCTCTCCCGTCCGCGCGACATCCTTATCACCTGCATCGTTATTGTACTGCCTCCGCTGACGACCCTGTGTCCGGAGACATTCTGCCAGAGAGCGCGGCAGAGCGCTATGGGGTCCACCCCGGGATGAAAGCGGAAACGCCTGTCCTCGAATTCGACGAGGGCCTTTGCGAATCGCTCCGGGACATGGTCTTCAGGCGGGAATCTCCACTGCTGGTCATCGGCTATCCTGGCGCCGAGGAGTTCGCCGTCACGCGAGAGCACGACGGACGAATACGGAGTTCCCTTGAAGAGGTCTCGCGGAAGACAGAACAGCCAGAAGACCAGCAGGGCAGCGCAGAGCGAGATGACCACCGTCATCACCCTGTGCTGTCCTGTCCATTCTTTCAGGCGGCCGGAAGGCATCTTCGCTATCTGCTGACGGTCACCGTCGACGAGGCGCTGTTGCCTGAAATCCTGTTGTCATACATCGCCTCGCAGGATGCTGCCGGGAGGATGAACGTACCCTCGTAGCTTGCCTGCAGGCGGATGCGGAAGGTCTTCTTCGAGCCGGAGAGAAGAGTGAAGAACCAGCTTACGCTGTCGTCACGGATATCCTTGCGGTCATACTCCGATTCCTCGACCGAAGCCGTGCCGTAGAGTCGGTCGTTGAACACTTCCCAGCCCGACGGAAGCATCTGGACAAGGGCGAGGTTGGTGAGGGATACCGCAGGGTTGAGGTTGGTCACCTCGATGGTCTCGTAGATGTCGCTGCCCTGAGCGACCTTGACCGGAACGGCAATCGGAGCACCCTTCGCATCGGTGAACCTTACGCTGACACCAAGTCCCGAAGAATGCGCAGCGGTTGCAGTGCCGTAGGAGGCCTGCGAGGTGGTGGCTACGCTTGCGTATACGGCGCCATTGCTGCCGTTCTTCACTTCAACCTTGCCCTCGGAAGGCACAAGGTCAGTGCTGCAGACGGCCTTCGCCGACCTGACTTCCTTGCCGTCTACGCTAGCCGAGATGGCCGAAGTGTTCATCTTTCCGGCAAGAAGCCCCATTGCAACCGAGCCGAACGCTATGCTTTCCGTAGAATAGGAATCTTCAGACATGCCGTCGGCAACCTCCCGTGCAAGGGTGAGGGCACCCGTCATGTCATCGAGCCGAACCATGGTCTCCAGCATCATCGCCTTGTCGCGAAGACCCGACCCGAAGGTGAGGTCATCACTGTATTCCCCGACTGATGCCGGGATGCCGGACACGATCTCCTTTGCGACGCTCACCTTCCCGCGTACCGCATAAGCGGCAGCCAGCCTCCATGCGGCCTGCACGCTGAGATTCCCGGCACCTTTCAGGCGGTTCATCGCGCCCTCGTCTGCAGCGCCGGCAAGTGCCAGAGTATAGAGCCTGTAGGCCTGCTGGAGGTCATCGAGGTTCTGCGACTTGCTCTTCCTGTAGTTCGTCACGCACTTCTTCTGGAAAACCTTCCACGAATTCAGCACGCCGGCATCGACCTTGAAGCCTTTTGCCTGGGCCTCGGTCATGAACTGGCCGGCCATCGATGAAGCCCACTCGTTCGCGCTCGACGCTCCAGGCCAGTAGGCGAAGCCTCCGTCGGAGAGCTGACGCGAATAGAGCTGCTGGAGTATCTCAGGAATGAGTTCGTCCGCCTTTGCGGAATTCTCGTCATTCAGCAGGTCCTTCGCATAGACGAGGGACATTCCGCGTGCGGAGAGCTGCTCGGTGCAGCTGTAGCTGTAATCGCGGACATATGAGAACATTCCATTCATGTCGATCGACGGGAACGATGCTATCTCGAGCTGTGCCGAAAGCGCGCCCTTTCCGTCCCAGGTGAACATCTGCGAGCCGCCTTCAGGAATCATCTTCCGGACCACTCCTGTGATGACAGGATTAGGGTTGCGGACGGAGATGTTGACGGTCTCTGTCGCCTTGTATCCGGCGCCTTCGGCCGTCACGGTGACCTTTGCGGGCCCTTCTACGTCGGATGCCTCAAGCGCAAAGCGGACGAGCTGGTCGCCTGTGCCGCTGAAGCTGATCGTCTGCGACTGGCCTCCTGACACCTTGAGCGGGCCTTCAGTCCTGACGCTTACCTTCACATCCCTTATCTTGTCCTCCATTGCGAACACATTGACCGGGAGCGTCACGGTCTCGCCGCATCCCATCACACGCGGAAGAGTAGGAAGAACCATCAGAGGCGAGCGGACAGGCACTGTCTTCTCGGCATTGCCATACGCGGTGCCGTTTCCGGCAACCACCATCACGCGCACCGAACCGACATACATCGGAAGGGTTATGTCGTGCGTCGCCGTACCGCTCTTGAGGGTGAACGGTCCATAGAATGCAACAACCGGGTTGAACCTGTTGTCGCGCACCTTCGACCTGTCGAGACTGGCATCACCTCCGATGCTCATGAGAGACGGCAGACGGCCGGCGTATGCACCCACCACATCATCGTAGAGATCCCAGGTGCGGACGCCGAGGGCTTCCTTCGCATACATCTCCGACCACGGGTCCGGAGTCTTGAACGACGTTATGTCGAGAAGTCCCTCGTCCACGATTGCAAGGGTGTAGGTCATAGGCTTGCCCTGAGCCTCCTTTACCTTTATGCTGAACTTCTCCTGAGGGCGTATTGCCTCCGGCGCCGTGATGACCGGATTCAGGTGCGAGGACTCGTCGGTAACGAGGACGCCCTGCACGCCGTACATCCTTATCGGGAGGTCGTTTGCGGTCTGCCTGTGCGGTTGGAGAAGGGTTATGTGGACATAGAAGTTCGGAGCCATCTCATCCGTCACCTTGAAGCTGTACTTCGTCTCGGTGTCGGAAGTGCTGACCCATGACTGCGAAATGACGCGCGAGGCATTCTCGAGCGAGACGAGCGCCCTTCCGCCCTTGGCGGCTGGAATGTATACGACCGCTGTCTCCCCTGCCTTGTAGCTGCTCTTGTCGGTCGTGAACGTCAGCATCGTGAGGGCTGACGGGTCGGCCTTGTCGGAGCGGCCTCTCCAGCTCGGCCAGTCTATGCTGACGACATCTCCGGTCGCATGTCCGCCATCGAGATCCTTCACGTATACGAGGTAACGGCCCCATGAAGGGTACTCGACCTTGAAGCTGAAGGAACCGGTGCCGTCGGCGGCCTTGATGCGTCCCGAGCTGACGACTTCGGCGTAGCTGCTGTTTATGTATGAATCGTATGACTCGCTGCGGCTCTCATACCACCAGCTCCAGTCAATCTTGAATATCTTGTACTCGAGTTCGTGTCCGCTGACCTTCTTCCCGTCACTGTCGAGGAC
>R11__coassemble_2156_pt1 | contig 10074 bp, 6 predicted proteins | sample R11__metabat2_high_PE_044 | metagenome-assembled genome bin R11 | reverse complement strand
ACGACGAGGGCTTCTACGGACTCGGGCAGCACCAGGCGGACGAATGGGACTACAAGGGCCGCAACGAGGAGCTCTACCAGTACAACACCAAGATCAGCGTTCCGTTCATCGTCTCCAGCCGCAGCTACGGCATACTCTGGGACAGCTACAGCCTCGTGCGCTGGGGTGACCCGAGACCATACGCGCAGCTTCCGGAGGTATTCAGGCTCTACGACGCCGACGGGGTGGAGGGCGCACTTACGGGAACCTACACCGCCGCTGACGGCAGCGTGCTTGTACGCCGTGAGCAGGGCATCTCGCAGGAATTCCTGCGCGCCCCCGAATGCGACAGGGTCACAGGGGCGCCCGAAGGGTTCCGCTTCAATCATTCGCACGTCGTATTCGAAGGACAGATAGAGCCGCTACAGAGTGGTCTGCACCACTTCTATCTCTACTACGCAGGCTACACCAAGGTATTCCTCGACGGGGTGCAGGTGATGCCCGAGATATGGCGCACCGCATGGAATCCTAACGGGAGGAAGTTCGAAGCCGACCTGGAGCAGGGCCGCAAGGTCAGCCTGCGCATAGAATGGGAACCGGACGGAGGCACGAGCTACTGTGCTCTGAAGGCTCTTTCACCGGTCTCTCCGGAGGAACAGTCGAGGATGAGCTGGTGGAGCGAGATGGATGACGGAGTCGACTACTGGATGATTGCCGGCGAGAATCCCGATGCTGTCATAAAGGGATACCGCACGCTCACCGGGAAGGCCCAGGTGATGCCGAAATGGGCGCTCGGATACTGGCAGAGCCGCGAGCGCTACAAGACGCAGAAGGAGCTGCTGGAGACGTTGAAAGAGTTTCGCCGGCGCGGCATTCCTGTCGACAACATGGTCCAGGACTGGCAGTACTGGCTTCCCGACCAGTGGGGCAGCCACGAATTCGATCCGGAGAGATACCCTGACCCGAAGGGCATGGTCGACACGGTCCACGCCCTCGGAGCCCGCTACATGATAAGCGTGTGGCCGAAGTTCTACACAAACACTGAGCACTTCAAGGAATTCGACAGCAAGGGGTGGATGTACCCGACGCCCGTGCGAGACAGCGTGGAGGACTGGCTGGGATACCAGCAGTCGTTCTACGACGCATACTCCGAAGGCGCAAGGAAGCTCTTCTGGAAGCAGATGGAGGACCATCTCTACGGGCTCGGGGTCGACGCATGGTGGATGGACGCGAGCGAGCCGAACATCCATGACTGCACAGACATGGACTACCGCAAGGCGATGGCAGGGCCAACCGCACTGGGGTCATCGACGAGATACTTCAACGCCTACGCCCTGATGAACGCGCAGGCAATCTACGAGGGCCAGAGAGCTGCCGGGGACAAGCGCGTGTTCCTCCTGACACGCAACGGCTTCGCCGGCCTGCAGCGTTACTCGACCGCATCGTGGAGCGGGGACATCGGGACCCGCTGGGAGGACATGAAGGCGCAGGTCAGTGCAGGCCTCAACTACTCGATATCCGGAATCCCGTTCTGGGGTCAGGACGTCGGAGGATTCAGCGTGGAGAACCGCTACAGCGCCGCGCAGAAGCTCTTCGACAGGACCGGCGAGGAGAACGCGGACCTCAAGGAGTGGCGCGAGCTTCAGGCGCGCTGGCACGAATGGGGCGTATTCAACCCGATCTACCGCTCGCATGGCCAGTGGCCGGCAAGGGAGCCGTGGAACATAGCTCCGGAGGGCACGCCGGCATACGAAGCAATCTGCAGCGCAATCAGGCTCCGCTACAGCCTGATGCCGTACATCTACTCGATGGCGGCGCGCGTGCATTTCGAGGATTACACCGTCATGAGGCCGCTGATGATGGACTTCACGGCCGACAGGAAAGCCCGCGGCACCGGCGACGAATACATGTTCGGAGACGCAATCCTCGTCTGCCCGGTGACGGAATACGGGGCCCGCAGCCGCAGCGTATATCTTCCTGAAGGCAGCGGATGGTACGACACTTCCGACCTCAAATACTTCGAAGGAGGACAGACAGTCGAGGCGGAGGCCCCTCTGGAGCGCATCCCGACATTCATCCGTTCCGGACAGATTCTTCCTACTGCAGACCCGGTCAGCAGCACCGCCCAGCGTCAGGACGACATATACCTCGACATCTACGCGGGGGCCGACGCAGCACTGCAACTCTACGACGACAACGGGCTCGACTACTCCTATGAGAAAGGACAGTACAGCCGGATACCCGTAAGCTGGAATGACAGCCTGAGGATGCTCGAGATAGGCTCACGCCAGGGAAGCTGGGAAGGGATGCCTGACAGAATGACGTTCACGGTACGCGTCATAACTCCGGAAGGGGCCTCGCAGCAGCTCAGTCTCGAATACAGCGGAGCACGCATTTCCATTCTTTTGTAATATCTTTGCGCCATGGAATACAGACAGCTCAGCGAAGCGGAATACAGGGACCTCGAGGGCAGGATACTCTTCGAGGACAACCATCTGCTGATAGTGAACAAGAAAGTCGGGGAGATCACCCAGGGCGACAAGACCGGCGACGAATGCCTTGCGGAAGCATACAAGGCCTTCATCGCCATGCGGGACAGCAAGCCGGGAAAAGTCTTCATGGGCATTCCGCACCGCCTCGACAGGCCGGTGAGCGGAATCTGCATACTCGCCAAGACCTCAAAGGCCCTCGAAAGGCTCACGGCGATGTTCCGCGACGGCGAGGTACACAAGACATACTGGGCTCTCTGCTGCTCGAAACCCGACCCGGAGAGCGGACATCTCGAGGACTGGATGACGCGCAACGAGAAGCAGAACAAGTCATACTGCGTCGCACCGGGGACCGACCCCAAGCCGGAGAGATACAGGGACGCCAAGCTGGCAAAGCTCAACTACAGATATCTGCGCAGCACCGACCGGTATCATCTCGTCGAAGTCGAGCTGCTCACCGGACGGCACCACCAGATACGCTGCCAGCTCAGCCACATCGGATGCGTCATCAAGGGAGACCTCAAATACGGTTCTCCCCGCTCGAACCCTGACGGCGGAATCTGCCTCCACGCACACCAGGTCCGTTTCGTGCATCCTGTCTCTAAGACTGATATGAACGTGACCGCTCCTGTCCCGGCATCATGGAAGGGAGTCTGAACTGATTGATTTTCAGGCATCTTATATACTTCCCAGGAGTCGTTCCGACATTCTGTTTGAAGGCAGTGTTGAATGTGACCTCATTCGTGAATCCGGACATCGCAGCGATCTCCCTTACATGCACGTCGGGATTGGCGCACAGCAGCTTGACGCAGTGCGCTATCCTGTAGGTGTTTACGAACTGGCAGAAGTTCTTCCCCGAGCAGTCGTTGATGACGCTCGAGACTGCCGCCCTGTTGGACAGCACGGCAACTGCGACCTCTGCGATTGTAAGGTCAGGGTCAAGATAGGGATGCTCAGTCTCCATATGTCTGAGCACCTTTTCATAGAGTTCCTGTTTTCTGTCCTTCTCACGTTTCCTCCTGCCGAACAGTGAACGAAGGCTGAATCTGGCGAATCGTTTCATAATGTAATCGGTTATCATCGTCTGCAATACAGACGCAGAAAATCCGGAATCTACCACTGCAGATTCCGGATTTCCACAATCCCATCCCGGATTACTTCTCCGTCTGGGCCTCTTCCTTGATTTCTTCCTTTATCTCTTCCGTTTTCTTCTTCGGGAACTTGAACGCCTCGAAGCCCTTTCCGTAGACGCCCGAAATCGAAGCCACGGACACGAATGACTCAGGATCGATGGCATTGATGTACTTCAGGAGAAGATTGGTGTCGTTCCTTCGCGTGATCACCATGACGATATGGACTTCGGACTTGGAGTGCCATCCTTCGCCGGTGAGCACCGTGGCACCTCTGTGCAGGTCATTGTTGATGGCATCTGCGATCTCGTCGTACTTCTTCGAGAAGATGAACATCTGCACGGACTGCTTCGAACCGGACAGGTATACGTCGAGCGTCATGCTGCTGGCCGTTATGAGAATGAATGCGTATACTACAGTCGTTATCTTCTCGGTCCATGGCATCAGTCCGCCGTCAGCGGTATATGACGGAACCAACAGCGACGACAGGATTATGCAGGCATCGATCATTATGAGCATCCTTCCCGGAGACACATTTCGGTACTTGTTGACTATCAACGCGATAATGTCAGTTCCGCCGGTGCTTCCTCCGTGCGACATCGTCATTCCGATGCCGAGTCCGGAGAGCAGGCCCCCGATTATCGTAGAGAGCAGCTTGCCGTTCTCAACACCGAGTGCCTGGCAGATTTCCTTAGGCATGAACTCCTGACCGAGGTTGAGCGCAAGCGACGCTAGGATTATGGCATAGACCGTCTTTCCGCCGAAACTCTTCCCGAGTGTGAAGAAGGCGGCTATGAGAAGGAGCACGTTGACGCAGAAATAGGTGGTACCGACCTTGATCGCACCGCCGGTTGCGTACTGCACTATTGAAGAAAGACCGGTGACTCCGCCGCCGATGAGGTTGTTCGGCAGGAGGAACACGACCCATCCCAGCACATAGAGGAGTATTCCGAGCGTGATCACGGTATACTCGTGAACATATGACCAGAAGCCTTTATTTATCTTTCCCATTGTCCTTATGCTTGAACTTTACGCCTGCCTTTATCTCCTCGAAGCCCTCGCCATAGACGCTGTTGGTCGGCGATATTGAGAGGAATGCCCTCGGGTCGAGGTCCTTGATGACCCTGGTGAGTCCCGGAAGTTCCTTCTGGGCTATCAGTATGAGGACTACGTTCCTGTCAGCCTTTGTATACCAGCCCTGTGCCTTCAGGATGGTTGCGCCACGGTTCATGTTGTAGATTATGTGGTCTGCAATCTGCTGATATTTCTCGGAGAACACGAGCACCTGATACGAACTTCTGCTTCCTCCGACGACGGGGTCGAGAAGAAGCGAGAACGTGACGAGTTCCACTATGCCGTAGCACATGTCGCTGAAGTTCTTCTCAGGAAGCAACAGGAGCAGGGCACATATCGCAAAGTCCGTCACCAGGAATATCCTGCTGAGCGACACAGGCCAGTACTTGTTGATCATCAGGGCGATGATGTCGGTTCCGCCGGTACTGCCTCCGTATCGCAGGACGAGGCCTATTCCGACAGCTTCGAGGGCGCCTGCAAAAATCGGGATCAGCAGAGTCTCCTGTATGAAGAAGAATTCTCCGGGCAAGGAGTGCAGCACCGTCATCCCTTCAAGAATCTGCATCGCTACCGTAGACATCACGATACAGTATATCGTCTTGAAGCCGAAGCCTATGCCCATCGCTATGACGGCGATGATTATGAGCACCGCATTGATGGCGATATAGGAATACTGGGCCTGGATCGCACCGCCTGTGGCATACTGGATCACCGTACAGAGACCCATCATGCCGCCGGCAGACATTCCGTTCGGAATCATGAAGCATTCCCAGGCCATCGCGAACACGAATGAAGCGATGGTAAGAATGACGTAATCCCTTATGACAGAGCGTACCTTTGCGCCTTCCATCCCCTACTTCACGACTATGTTGATGATTCTTCCAGGGACTACGATGACCTTGACGATATGGAGGTCACCGACGTACTTCGCAGTCTGCTCCATACCGCGCACTGCAGCCTCCACCTCGGCAGGTGTCGCACTCTTCGGCATCTCGACAGTGAAGCGCATCTTGCCGTTGAACTGTACAGGATACGTGACGTTGTCCTCTGCGGCATATGCTGCGACGAACTCAGGGAATTTCGCGAAGTTGACGCTGTCCTCGTGTCCGAGCTCATGCCAGAGCTCCTCCGTGATGTGCGGAGCAAACGGGGAGAGAAGTATCACCATAGGCTCGAGTATGGCCTTCTTGGAGCATCCGAGAGACGTCAGTTCGTTGACGGCGATCATGAATGCGCTGATGGTGGTGTTGTATGAGAAGTTCTCGATGTCTTCCTGTTCCTTTCCGATGAGCTTATGGAGCACCTTGAGCTCCTCTGCCGTAGGCTTCCCGTCATTCACGATCCACTTGTCGCGGTCGTTGAAGAGCCTCCAGAACTTCTTGAGGAAACGGTTGACGCCGTCGATTCCCTTTGTATCCCAAGGCTTGCTCTGCTCGATAGGTCCGAGGAACATCTCGTAGAGTCGGAGGGTATCGGCGCCGTAGGTGTCGCAGATCACGTCAGGGTTGACGACATTGAACATCGACTTGCTCATCTTCTCGACTGCGTAGCCGCAGACGTACTCGCCGTTCTCGAGGACGAACTCGGCATCGGCGAATTCCGGACGCCACTTCCTGAAAGCCTCGAGATCGAGCTTGTCGTTGTGGACTATGTTGATGTCAACATGGATTTCGGTAGTCTCATACTGGTTCCTGAGGCCTGCTGAGACGAACTTGTTGGTCCCGACGATACGGTATACGAAGTTGGAGCGGCCCTGGATCATACCCTGGTTGATGAGCTTGCGGAAAGGCTCGTCCTCGCAGACATATCCGAGGTCATAGAGGAACTTGTTCCAGAAGCGCGAGTAGATAAGGTGGCCGGTGGCATGTTCGGTGCCGCCGATGTACAGGTCCACGTTCCTCCAGTATGCATCCACGTCAGCATCCACGAGAGCGGAGTCGTTGTGCGGGTCCATGTAGCGCAGGTAGTATGCGCTCGAGCCGGCGAAACCGGGCATCGTGCTCTTCTCGAGAGGATATCCCCTGTATGTCCAGTCCTTTGCCCTCGCAAGCGGCGGTTCTCCGTTTGCGGAAGGCTTGTAGGAGTCGATTTCAGGAAGCCTGAGAGGGAGTTCCGACTCCGGAATCGGAGTGGCTATGCCATCCTTGTAGTAGATAGGGAACGGTTCTCCCCAGTAGCGCTGGCGGGAGAAGATGGCATCGCGCAGGCGGTAGTTGGTCTTCCTGCGGCCAAGGCCGTGAGCCTCCACGTAATCCTTCGCAGCCTCGATGGCCTGTTTCACGGTCATGCCGGTCATGAAGCCGGAATTGATCATGATGCCGTCCTTCGCGTCGAAGCTTTCCTCTGACACGTCGCAGCCCTCGATGAGCGGTATGATAGGGAGACCGAACTTCTTTGCGAACGCGTAGTCGCGGCTGTCATGCGCAGGCACTGCCATGATTGCACCGGTACCGTATCCTGCGAGGACGTACTCGGAGATCCAGATTGGGACCTTCTCGCCCGTCAGAGGGTTGATTCCGTACGAGCCGGAGAACACGCCGGTGACGGTCTTCGTCTCGGCGATGCGCTCGCGCTCGGTCTTCTTCTTGACGTATTTCAGATATTCGTCGACCTCAGCTTTCTGCTCAGGTGTCGTGAGCTGCTGCACTAGGTCGCTTTCCGGAGCGAGCACCATGAAGGTGACTCCGAACATCGTGTCGGCGCGGGTGGTGAATATGGTGACAGGGAGCTCCTTGTCGCCGCAGATGGTGTTGAACACCACCTCGGTACCCTCGGAGCGGCCGATCCAGTTGCGCTGCATCTCCTTCAGGGAATCCGTCCAGGCAAGGTCGTCGAGCGAATCGAGCAGCCTTCCTGCATACGCAGAGACGCGAAGCTGCCACTGGGTCATCTTCTTCTGCTCGACCGGGAATCCTCCGCGGACGCTGAGGCCGTCCTTGACCTCGTCGTTTGCGAGCACGGTTCCGAGCCCCTCGCACCAGTTGACAGATGTCTCGCCCTGATATGCGATGCGGTATCTCATGAGGATATCTGACTTCTCCTTCTCGGAAGCAGCCTTCCACTGCTCCGGGGTGACATCCTCATAGCCGGCAGACTCGAACTTCGCGATGAGTTCGCTGATCGGGCATGCCTTGTCCTTTGCAGGGTCATACCAGCTGTCGAACATCTTCAGGAAAGCCCACTGGGTCCATTTGTAGTACCCCGGGTCGCAGGTGCGCACCTCACGGTCCCAGTCATAGGAGAAGCCGATGCGGTCGAGCTGCTGGCGGTAGCGGTTGATGTTGTTGGTTGTCGTGACCTCCGGGTGCTGGCCGGTCTGGATCGCATACTGCTCGGCAGGAAGGCCGAAGGCGTCGTAACCCATAGGGTGGAGGACATTGAAGCCCTTGAGGCGCTTGTAGCGCGAGAAGATGTCGCTTGCGATATATCCGAGAGGGTGGCCTACATGAAGTCCCGCTCCGGAAGGATAAGGGAACATGTCAAGGACGTAGAACTTAGGTTTCGAAGGGTCTTCCTTCACCTTGAACGTGCCATCGGCGGCCCAGCGGGCCTGCCACTTGCTCTCAATTGACTTGAAATCGTATTCCATTGTATTCTATCTGTTTTTCTTTCTTTCCAGCCTGAATTCGACATACAGGGACATAGCGCACTTGACCTTCTGCCCCCTGATGCGGGCAGGTTTCCAGTCAGGCGAGGCGCTGATTACCCTGACGGCCTCCGCATCGAGGAGTTCGTCGACGCCCTTAGCCACCTTGACATCCGTCACCTTGCCCTTCTCGTCTATGACGAAATCGACGAGGACCCTGCCCTGGATTCCGTTCTGCACGGCCTCCTTAGGATATCTCAAGTATACATAGACCCACTTCTTCATGAACTGGGACGGGTCGCTCGAGCCCATGAAGGTCGGCTTCCAGTCGCAGTCGCTGTATGAGTAGACGTCCTTGTCGAAGATGGTCTTCTTCTTCGCCTCGCTCTCACGGAACGAAGGCGTGCTGCCGCATGCGAGGCCCACAGCATAGCTGTAGAGGTACTCCAGTTCCCTCTCCATGTCATCATACTCGAGTATCGATGCAGTGTCCCTGTCGGTGTTGTACTCCGGATACATCCCGGTGGTGAAGAGCACCGACGGGATTTCCTTGTCGTAGAACGACCTGTGGTCCGAACTTACCGGCTCCTGGGAGACAATCTGCGGCTTTATAGGCTGCAGGGTCTCGGCCAGCTCGTTGACGCGCGCGTTCATGTCCATGTTGGACGACGTATAGGCGTAGAAGCCGTTGGACGCGGTCCCAAGCATGTCGAGGCATATCATCGCATCGATGTTGCCCGAGTCGGCGAACGAGCGGTTCAGGAAGTACCATGACCCGGCATTCATCTCCAGCGAAGAGCCGAAGGCCGCAATGATGACGGAGCGCTTGAGGAGCACCTTGTTGGTGTTCAGCATCCTCGCGAGCTGCATAAGCATCGCGAGCCCCGAGGCGTTGCCGTTCGCGCCGGGATATATTCTTTCCTTCACCTCGCCGTTGTCGGTATACTTCATCGTGCCGAGGTTGTCGAGGCGGGCGCCTATGACTATGTAGTGGTCCTTGAGGGCCTTGTCGTATCCAGGGATATAGGCTATCACGTTCCTGGAAACGAGGGTGTCACCCTTTTCCTGGCGGAGTCCGAAAAGTTCCCCGTCCGCTCCGCTGAGCACGTCGAGTCCATACCCTGAAAGGATTTCAGAGACATATGCGGCGGCCTCCGCTTCCCCTTCCGAGCCCGCCTTGCGGCCCTCGAGGGCGAGAGACGACAGGAAACCGACCTGCTGCTTCATTGCTGACACGACGCTGCTCTCGCTGAGTTCCGACAGGGCGTCGGAACGGAACTGCGCCGGAAGCGGGAATGCTGCGCAGACAAGCGCGAGCGACAATAGAAGACGTTTCATCTGCAATCTCATTCGTTTACAAGTATCCATGCGTCAGACGGGCAGAAGCTCTCCTTCTTCACTTTCTCGAACATTCCGGAAATCTCGACCAGATTGTCCGACGGACAGACACCGACGGCGCTGAAGCCGTTGCGGTAGCTGATGACCGTGGCCGTGTAGCCCTTCTGCTCAATCTTGAGCCGCAGATTCTCGGCATTTTCCCTCGAGGAGAAGGCTCCGACGATTATGTAGTAGCGGTGCGAAAGGGCAGCCCTCGTCTCCTCAGGGAGAGGCTTCGTCGTCACTACGGCGCCGAGCGAATTTTTCAGGGAGTCAAGCGCTGCTAGCGAATCCGAAATCTGCTTCTGGACGGCCTTCAGCGAGTCCAGGTGCTGCTGGTGCGAGCGCTGCTGCTGGGCAATGAGGACCCTCTTGGCCTCGATGTCCGAGGAAGTCGGTCTGCCGGCCAGCTTCCTGAAGAAATCGCAGCCGCTCACCA
>R11__coassemble_2089_pt1 | contig 10324 bp, 7 predicted proteins | sample R11__metabat2_high_PE_044 | metagenome-assembled genome bin R11 | reverse complement strand
GATAGCAGCCGCGCCTCAGCGCGGCCGGCGGAGAGCGGGGCGTACGAGAAGGGCAGCGGGGTGTTGCCGGTCTGCTCCGCGGGTAAAGAAATCATCACACGGATTGTCCAGCCAATCCTTTTTTGGTTATATTTGCACCAACAGTCAGTAGAATTGCCTTTATGGAAGAAATTACCGGAGCGATAAGCTCGTTCATCTGGGGCTGGCCGATGATAGTGATGCTGCTGGGCACACACCTGTATCTCACCATCCGCCTCAAGTTCCCTCAAAGATACATATTCAAGGCTATCGGCCTGTCTTTCAAAAAGGAAGAGGGCGAGGGCGACGTCAGCCACTTCGCATCGCTGGCCACTTCCCTTGCCGCCACCATCGGCACCGGCAACATAATCGGAGTCGCCACAGCCGTGGCGCTCGGAGGGCCGGGGGCTGTCCTGTGGTGCTGGCTGACCGGCGTGTTCGGCATCGCGACCAAGTATGCGGAAGGCCTGCTTGCGGTGCGCTACCGCCAGAAGACGAAAAGAGGCATGATACTGGGAGGCCCGATGTACGTGATCGAGAAGGGCATGAACTGCCGGTGGCTCGCCGTGCTTTTCTGCGTCTTCACGGTTGCGGCGTCATTCGGCATAGGCAACACGATCCAGTCCAACGCGATTGCGACCATAGTGACCGAGTCCACTTCCATTCCGGCATGGGCCATAGGCATAGTCCTGACGATTCTCGCCGGACTTGTCATTATCAAGGGCGTGAAGGGCATCTCGCGGGTCTGCTCGGTGCTGGTACCGATAATGGCTGTGTTCTACATCCTCAGCAGCCTGTACATCCTTTTCCTCAACAGGAGCGTGCTCGGCGAAAGCATCTCGCTGATATTCAGCTCAGCATTCACGGCAAGGGCAGCAGGAGGCGGGTTCGCAGGATCGACCGTGATGATGGCCTGCCGCTACGGTATAGCGAGGGGGCTGTTCTCCAATGAATCCGGAATGGGATCCGCACCTATAGTGGCAGCTGCGGCAAAGACAAAGAACCCTGTCCGTCAGGCTCTTGTCTCCTCTACCGGCACTTTCTGGGACACCGTCATCATCTGTGCGATTACCGGACTCGTGCTCGTCAGCAGCATAGTGATGCATCCGGACATAAGCAGTTCCGACGGAGCGTCGCTGACCCGCCTGGCTTTCGCCAAGATTCCTGCGGTCGGCACGCCGATAATGGTCGCCAGCATCATCGCCTTCGCGTTCTCGACCATCCTCGGGTGGAGCTACTACGCGGAGAAGGCTCTGGAATACCTCACCCGCGGGCGTGGCATCAGAGCCTTCCGTATCGTATTCGTGCTGATGGTCTTCGTCGGGAGCATCGCGAATCTTTCGACGGTGTGGAACCTGGCGGACATAATGAATGCCCTCATGGCCATCCCGAACCTTATTTCGCTCGTCGTGCTTGCCGGGGTCAGCGTCTCACTGACCGGGCGCTTCCTCTGGAACGGAAAGATGGACGACAGATTCGAAGACGGCGACTAGTCCCACCACTTGTGGGCGAAGGCCAGGATCTGCGGCCAGTCGTAATCGGCGCTCATGGCATGGCCTCCGAGACGTACATGGAAGCCCACACGGTTCATTATCGGGGTGCAGACGGTCGGCGGGTAGGTAGCATTCAGCCCTTCGTAGCCATAAAGTTCCCATGCACGGCTTCCGTTTCGCACACCGAGGAACTCTCCTGTCGGATTGCCCCACGGATACTCATATGAGACGCAGTCGTAAAGGAGACGCGGTGCGATAAGGGCACAGAGGGCATCCTGGTCATACTCAGTATGCTTTTCTTCCGTGTCATAGTTGACATAGAAATCCGGGCAGAACCAATGCGGGAACATGTTCGCAAGGTTCGAGATCGGCTCGGCGCCCTCAGCCTTGTACTGGGTCAGGCCCAATCCGCCTGCGCCCGACTGGCTGATCGCAACCAGCGCGATGCGCTCGTCGCTGGCCCCGGTCCAAGCAGCGTCCTTTCCACCGCGTGAGCAGCCGGCAATCGCTATCTTCGAAGTGTCGAAGCAGTCCTGCGTCTCGATGTAGTCTATCTCGCGGCTGAAAGTCCAGCTCTGGCAGGCGAACATCTGTCCGGTGTTCGGCTGGCAGTCCGCATCTGTCTGCAGACCCCAGAGGGCGAGCAGCGATTTGCCCTGATTGTTGCGCGCAGCGTCATACTTCGCATCGATGTATATCGAGGAGCCGTCCAGCAGAGTTATGGCTCCATAGCCCTCATTTATAAGCACTTCCGGATTAGGCCATCCGATGAATACCGGAACCTTCTTCCCGGCGTTGAGGGAGTCTGTCGGAATCCAGACCATTATCGGGACTACCCTGCGGACCGTGTCGCGGGTGAACACCATGTCGACGGTCTTTATCGTAGCCTTGCCGTCGAACCAAGTGTCGACGGATTTCTCGATGAATTCCTGCTGGACCTCACCTTCGGGCATGCGGCCGTAGATATGGTCAGCGAAATGGTCATATATCTGCTGGCGGCGGGCTTCCCACTGGTCCAGCGTCTTAATCTGCTTCCCGTCGAGACGGAAGATGTAGTCGCCATCCATGTCGAACACCGTAGGAGCCGGCTCTTTCGGACTGCAGCCGAAGAGGAGAGGAAGTGCACAGATTGCGCAAAAGAGGATTCTTTTCATTTTTAAAGCGGTTTGTGATGCTTGCAAAGATAAGATTTTTTATCTTTGAGTCCCGAATAAAGCAATTTTTATCATGAAACTCACCCTTATTTTCCAGATTCTTGCGATAGTTGTGTCGCAGATGTTCTCTGACAACATGGTGCTCCAGCAGGGCCGCGAAGTCCCTGTATGGGGAACGGCCGCAGCGAGCGAGACCGTCAGCGTGACCCTCACGGACGAAGGCGGCTCAGTCATCGCCAAGGCGAAGACAAAGGCCGACAAGCAGGGCTCATGGAGCGTTAACCTCCCGGCAATGAAGGCCGACGGCAAGTCGCTCACACTGGAAATCAAGGGCAAGAAGGAGAGTCTCTCCTTCAGCAACGTGGCCGTAGGCGAGGTATGGCTCTGCTCCGGCCAGTCGAACATGGCATATGAGATGCTCCGCAGCTGGCAGGCCGCTCCGCGCAGGGGAGAGGACCAGACGGCGGTGGAACTTGCAAGGCCGGCCAACAACATGATTCGCGTACTGACGCCGACAAGAGGCGGTGGCCCGAGGCCGCAGGGAGCCCCTCAGGGACAGCAGCCCGGAGGCCAGAGACCACAGGGCGGACAGCCGGGCGGTCCAATGCCGCAGGGTGGTGGACAGCCAGGTCAGCCCGGGGGACCGCAGGGAGGTCCTATGCCTCAGGGTCAAGCCGGACCTCGTCCGCAGGGAGGCGCTCCTCAGGGAATGCCGCAGATGATGACCGAGCAGGGAGGCTGGAAGGTAGCTGACGGCGAATCCCTCAAGAAAATCACCGCTGTCGGATATTTCTTCGCGAAGAACCTCTCGGAGAAGCTCGGCGTACCTGTCGGAATCATCTCCTCTTCGAGCGGCGGATCCGAGATCGAGCAGTGGATTCCGGGAGGCAATCTCTACACCAGCGGCATACAGGCCCTGATGCCTTATGCGATAGGCGGTTTCCTGTGGTATCAGGGTGAGAGCAACCTCGCCCACGAGACCACCGATTACATAGAGAAGTTCCAGACGCTCACCTCCGACTGGAGAAGCGGATTCAACTCCCCTGACGCACCGTTCTACTGCGTGCTCCTCGCACCGCACACCTATTCTGACCGCCTGCACAGGGGTCACTTCGTGACGAGCGAGGCCCTGCCTCTCTTTTGGCAGACCCAGCTCAAGGCATCCGAGATCGTCGGCAACAGCGAATGCATCTGCATCACCGACCTGATCGACACCCCGGAGGACATACATCCGTCCTACAAGTGGATCGTCGGCGAGAGGCTCGCGAATCTCGCAATCAAGGAACACTTCAAGATCGAGGGAGCAGCAGAGTGGTCTGGTCCGAAGGCAAGCGGTCTGCGCATCGACGGCAACAAGGCAATCGTCACCTTCGACCACGTCGGAGAAGGCCTCAAGGGCAAGAGCAATTCAGTCGAGCCGAACTCTACACCGCGCCTGAAGTGGTTCGAGGTCGCCGGAGAAGACGGCATCTGGCACCAGGCGTTCGCCGAAATCGTCAGCCCGAACGAAGTGGCAGTCACCCATCCGGAAGTCGCAAAGCCTGCTGCCGTAAGGTTCGCATGGCGCGAGACAGCACAGCCGAACCTCTACAACTCGCTGATGCTCCCGGCATATCCATTCATCCTGAAATAACGGTTAAAACTCATTATAGATGAAAAAGTTAGTAGTAGCCTTATACGCAGCGGCACTCGCGCTTCCGCTCGCGGCTCAGCAGAAGCCGAACTACGACCTCGCATCGCAGTTCTCGACAAAGAGAATTTCCCAGATGGTGTTCACGACGGCCGTGACCCCGAACTGGTTCAGGGATTCGGACAAGTTCTGGTATGAATTCAAGACTACAGCGGGGACGAAGTATTACATAGTCGACCCGGCTTCCGGCAGCAAGAGCGAAGCCTTCGACATGGACAGGCTCGCAATGCAGATAACCGAGATCGTCCGCGATCCGTTCGACGCACAGCACCTTCCGATGCAGGGCCTCGAGCTCAAGGATGACAAGTACTTCCGCTTCGACATACAGAGCACCCGTGAGGTACCTGACACGACCAAGAGGAAAGGCGGCGACATGGGGATGATGATGGGCCCTCCACCTCAGCAGCAGGGTGACGGAAAAGGCGCTCCGGCAGGAGGCAAGCAGAAGATGGTGAAGAAGGTCTACCACTTCCAATATGAAATCGCGACCGGAAAGCTCGAGGAATACAAGCCGGAGGAGGACGACATGCCACGTTGGGCAAGCCTCTCTCCTGACGGACAGACGGGTATCTACTCAAAGAACTACAATCTCTTCTGGATGGACAGGGAGAACCTCCTGAAGGCAGCCAAGGATGAGAAGGACTCGACAATAGTGGAGCACAGGCTCACCTCCGACGGCATAAAGGACTACGGATACGGCGGAGGAATGGGCATGGGAGGCGACGCCGAGAAGGCCGACACGACCCGCCGCTCGATGGCGCGCGTCACATGGTCCCCTGACGGCAGGCACTTCATCGCGACGAAGACCGACACCCGCATGATCAAGGACCTCTGGGTAATCAACGCCCTGAGCAATCCGCGTCCTACTCTCGAGACCTACAAGTACCAGATGCCGGGCGAACCGGGATCCACCACCGAGATGTTCCTCTACACGATGCCGGACGGCACATGCAAGAAGCTCAAGATCAATGCCTTCAAGGACCAGACCATAGAAGTTGTCTCAGCTCCGCGCACCAGCAGGGAGCAGTACGAGAAGCACCAGGTCCGCAAGTGGTACGGCGACGAAAAGGGATTCTACCTCGTCCGCTCGTCCCGCGACCTGCACAGGATGGACGTATGCTATGTCGACGTCAATTCAGACTCGACGAAGACTCTCATCTCCGAAAGGATGAACACCTACATCGAGGACCGTCAGGTCCACCTGCTCGGCAACAACACCCAGATGCTCTGGTGGTCGGAGCGCAACGGCTGGGCAAACATCTACCTCTACAAGACTGACGGCACCCTCATCCGCAATCTCACCGAAGGCGCATTCCACGTTGAGGACATCCTCGCGGTCAACGAGAAGGAAGGCTACATCCTCGTGAGCGCATGCGGCGTCAACAAGGACGAGAACCCATACCAGATGCATACCTACCGCGTAGCCCTCAACGGCAGCGGGATGAAGCAGCTCGACATGGACGACATGAACATAGACGCAGTCTCCAGCGATGACGGCAAGTACTTCGTCGCAAACTGCTCACGCGTCGACTACGCCCCGGAATTCTATCTCGTCAGCGCAGCTACCGGCAAGAGGACCGAACTCGGCAAGGCCGACCTCAGCCTGCTCTACGCAGCCGGCTACAAGATGCCAGAGCGCTTCAAGGTGAAGGCTGCGGACGGCATCACGGACCTCTATGGCGCGATGTACAAGCCGTTCGACTTCGATTCGACGAAGGTCTACCCTATCATCGACTACGTCTATCCGGGTCCTCAGGTCGAAGCCAACAACATCTCCTGGAGCAAGGGCATGCTGCGCACCGACAGACTCGCCCAGGTCGGCTTCATCGTGATCACTGTCGGCAACCGCGGAGGACACCCGAACCGCTCGAAGTGGTACCACAACTACGGCTACGGCAACCTGCGTGACTACGGTCTCGAGGACCAGAAGTACGCAATCCAGCAGATCGCGGCAAAGTATGACTTCATCGACGGCAGCAAGGTCGGCATCCACGGTCATTCCGGCGGCGGATTCATGTCAACCGCTGCAATCCTGAAATATCCTGACTTCTTCAAGGCAGCCGTATCATGCGCCGGCAACCACGACAACAGCATCTACAACCGCTGGTGGAGCGAGACTCACCACGGCGTCACCGAGAAGGTGGAGCAGAGCGACACTACCTTTGTCTACCACATCGAGACCAACCCTGAGATTGCGGCCAACCTCAAGGGACATCTGATGCTTGTCCACGGAGATGTCGACAACAACGTCAACCCGGCCAACACGATAAGGGTCGTGAATGCGCTGATTAAGGCGAACAAGCGCTTCGACATGCTGATCCTTCCGGGCCAGAGACACGGCTTCGGCGACATGAACGAATACTTCTTCTACCGCCTCGCAGACTACTTCTCAGAGTGGCTGCTCGGCGACAGCGAGAGGGATGAAGTCGACGTGAAGGAACTGAACAACGACTAGAACAGTCCCTTTACAAGATAGAAGACAACCGGAACGAGAAGCGCCGGGAGGAAGTTGATGGTCTTGCAGTCCTTTATTCCGAGGATGCTGAGGCCGGAACTGAGGATGAGCAGTCCTCCGACTATGCTTATCTCGCAGCGCATCGGATCTGGCATGCCGTCTCCGAAAAAGAATCCAATGCAGTAGAACAGCCCCTGCCAGCAGAAAAGCACAGGGGCTGCTGCCAGCATTATCCAGCCGTAACTTGCAGCAAGCACCGCCGATGTCACCAGGTCAAGGGTGGCATTGGTGTAGAGATAGGTGTTTGCCGGCTCGTTGAAGGCCCATCCGTGCGTCGGCGATAGTGCGGAAAGCACCGGTCCGACTATGCTGAAAGTGCCTATGCAGTACAGGAGCAGACCTGTCACAAGGCCGTTGAGATTGCCTTTTGTCTTCTCGGACGCCCTGTCGACCCGGCCGGCGAGGTCGAGCTTTGTGCCGACAAGCCCGCCGATCGCGATGCTTGCGATGAACAGCACGGGATACTCGCTCTTTGCGAGATTCGGAAGGGCGGCGTTCATCCCCAGCACGAGGCAGGCCAGTCCGAGGCCGTCGAAGAGCACTTTCTTGTATTTCTCACTGACACCTGACCTGACCAGTGCACCGAAGGTTCCTCCGATGAGGATGGTGCATGCATTTACTATCGTTCCTAACATAACGGGGCCAAAATTATGAATTTTTCCTGAATTCGCTCGGGCTCATCCCGGTTTCCTTGTGGAACAGACGGCTGAAATGGTTGGAATACGCGAATCCCAGCGATTCGGCGATGCTGTCTATGGAAAGGGACGGGTCGCACAGCAGGGCCTTCGCCCTGTCGATAATTTTGTTGTGTATATAGCTCTGCGCCGAGATGTGGAGGTCGCGGCGGACTATGTTGCCGAAATAGTTCGGAGCCAGGTTGAACTGCGATGCACACCACGCCACGGTCGGGAAGCCCTGCGTGCGGGGGAGGTCGCTTCCGGGAGCATAATATCCGTCGACGAGCGAATCGAGGCGCCTGATGAACTCGGACGTCCTGAGCTGCCCGGCATCGAGACGACGTTCGTAGAAGCGCTTGCAGTAACTCAGCAGGCGGCCGATCCCGAGACGCAGCATATGTCCGGTCAGTTCATCGTTGGGTGCATGCAGTTCCGCATCGATCGATGAGAAGCAGCCCATTATGGACCGCCGCTCGTCTGCACTGAGGCTGAGCGCATCCGAAGAATCATAGTCGAAGAAGTTGAACATGTAGAAATCCCTGCCAAGACCCGTGTTCTCGGTCATCTCGGGGCGGAAGACCAGCATGCGTCCGCGCGGGGTGACACTGCCGTCCAGTTTCACAGAAAGCACATCCCCGGGGCGGGCGGTGATGAGCGAACCCTGGGAATGGCTGATGGTTTTACCTCCCTTTCGGATCTCGCCGAAGCAGGAATCGAGAAGGATCACGCACCAGCATCCGAAATCCGTCGGGGAGAAAAGAGACAGGTCAGCTTGCGAAAGGTCGCCCGTGGAAACCATGGGGTGCAGAGTCTCCTGATGGAAACAGGAGTTGAACTGGTCAATGTTCGTGATTCTTATTGCCATTTTCGGGTATGTGATTTTGGTACAAAAATAAATAATTCGGATAGATAAGCGTTATTTTGGTATCCGATTATGGTATTATTTTCGGTGAATCTTTGATTTTGGTAGAAAAATGGCGGATTGGGTTACGGAGGACAGTGTCGGCGTTGTCTACATTTACCGGCCGAAACTGATGACAGACAATCTAAAAATCAATAAAAATGGCAGTAAAGTTTTACAAACCTGAAAATCAGGTACCTCTCGAGATGCACAAGGTGCGCGTCGTGCAAAAACTCAACCTCCTCCCCGTAGAGGAGCGTCTCCGCGCAATCCAGGAAGCTGGAAACAATACCTTCCTCCTCCAGAACAAGGATATCTACATGGATATGATCACCGACTCCGGCGTCAACGGCATGTCGGATCTCCAGACGGCCGCAATGATGCGCGCTGACGACTCCTATGCCGGATCCGAGACATGGAACCGCGCGAAGGCGGCTATCAAGGAAGTGTTCGGCGTCGACAACGTGCTCCCTGCACACCAGGGCCGCGCAGCTGAGAACATCCTCGCAGAAGCATTCGTGAAGCCCGGCAAGGTCGCCCTCATGAACTTCCACTTCACGACCACCAAGGCCCACATCACCCGTCTCGGCGGAACCGTCGAGGAACTCGTCGACAAGAAGGGTCTCATCCCTCAGAGCAACGACCCGTTCAAGGGAGACTTCAACCTCAAGAACCTCAAGTCACGCATCAAGGAACTCGGAGCGGACAACGTCGCATTCGTCCGCGTCGAATCGGGCACCAACCTCATCGGCGGACAGCCGGTATCCCTCGAAAACATGCTGGCAGTCACTGACATATGCCATGACATGGGTGTCATAAGCGTACTCGATGCATCCCTCCTCCAGGACAACATCTACTTCATGAAGACCCGCGAGGCCCAGTGCAAGTACATGGAGCCGAAGGAAATCTACCATCTCCTCGCAAGCAAGTTCGACATAATCTACTGGTCAGCGCGCAAACTCGGATTCAGCCGCGGAGGATTCATCATCAGCAGCGACTCCAAGTGGACAGACCAGATGATGGAATTCGTTCCTCTCTACGAAGGCTTCCTCACCTACGGCGGTATGGAGGTACGCTCGATCGAGGCTGCTGCCCAGGGACTTCTCGAGTCTCTCGACATGGACTACCTGCGCCAGGGACCTGAGTTCATCGAGTACCTCGTCAAGGAACTCGACGACTACGGCGTGCCTGTCATCAAGCCTGCCGGCGGTCTTGGAGCACACCTCAACTGCTCGGCATTCGTTCCTGACATGCCACACAACCAGTACCCTGCAGCGGCAGTGGGAGCAGCCATCTACATAGCATCCGGCGTCCGCGGAATGGAACGCGGTACGGTATCGGAGCAGAGGGAACCGGACGGAACCGAGCGATATGCAGAGCTCGAGCTCCAGAGGCTCGCGATGCCACGCCGCGTGTTCACCCTCTCACAGGTCAAGTACTGCGCCGACCGCGTGAAGTGGGTATGGGACAACCGAAACCTCATCGGAGGTCTCGAGTGGACTATGGAACCTAAGGTGCTCCGCTTCTTCTTAGGTCGTATGAAGGAGATCGGATACTGGCAGGAAGACCTCGTGAAGAAGTTCCGCGAAGACTTCGGCGGCTCGCTCTAGTCGGTCAGCAGCTCAGTTGCGAAGTAGTTGCCCTTGCGTGCGTATGGAATATCCTTTTCCATCCATGCAGGGGCAGCTTCGTCTTTGAGATAGTGGTCGAAGAACTGCTGGAGACGGATCGAGAGGTCCTTGCAGTTGCGCCTCTCGACGAGGTTGTGGGCCTCATCGTTGTACTCGAGAAGCCATGCAGGCTTTCCGAGACGGCGGAGTGACATGAAGAACTCGATGCCCTGGTACCAAGGCACCGCGCCGTCATTGTCGTTGTG
>R11__coassemble_1955_pt1 | contig 10822 bp, 9 predicted proteins | sample R11__metabat2_high_PE_044 | metagenome-assembled genome bin R11 | reverse complement strand
ATGGCGAACTTGCTGAACTTCTCGATTCCGGACTTGACCCCGAACGCCACGACGGTGCAGCTGATTCCGAGAAACAGCACATGCATCACAAGCGGCATCCATGTGTTGGTGGAAAGCATTCCGAACAGCGAGCTGGCGTATTCCGGGTCTGACAGCGCAAATGAATCAGTGCATGCCCTTACAAGGAAAGCGGCGCTCCAGCCTCCTATGACGCTGTAGTATGAGACAATCAGCGTCGGGATCAGCACGGCCAGGAAACCCGCCCTGCGCCAGAACAGCTTTCCGCCGGACAGCACTCCCATTGCCTGGAAGGCATTGCGGTGGCTCCTGCGGCCGATTATTACCTCGGCTATGAACACCGGAAGCGACACAAAGACCATCGCCGCGATATAGATGACGATGAACGCCGCGCCTCCGTTCTGGCCGACGACATATGGGAATCTCCACAGGTTACCCAGTCCTATGGCCGAACCCGCAAGGGCAAGGATCACCCCCGTCCTGCTGCCGAAATTTTCTCTTTCCATCTGCTATACACTACAAACTCGAAATCATACCCCGTCTCAGGGTCTGTCATCATCTCCGAACGCGACTGAACCGTCCACTCGCGCGGATCTATCTGCGGAAAAAACGTGTCCGCTCCTTCAATCACCGTATGCACATGGGTGACATACAGGCTGTCGGCGTCGTCGATGGCCGAACTGTATATCCTGCCGCCGCCCATGATGAACATCCGCTCCGAATCCTGCGTCTGCGCGGCCTCATAGGCCTCCGCTAAGGTCTTGCACACGACGACGCCTTCAGGCGCCTCAAACCCCCTCGAAACGACTATATTGAGCCTTTTCGGGAGCGGTCTGCCGATGGACTCCCATGTCCTGCGGCCCATTATCACCGGACAGCCGACGGTAGTCCTGCGGAAGAACTTCATGTCTTCCGATATATGCCACAGGAGCGCGTTGTCCTTCCCGATGGCCCAGTTGTCGGCGACCGCCACGATGATGCTCTTTTCCATCTGCTATACTGCTACCGTAGCCTTGATGGCAGGCCACGGGTCATAATCCTCGAGGGTGAAGTCCTCGTACTTGAAGTCGAATATGCTCTTCACATCCGGATTTATCCTCATCTTCGGAAGAGGGCGCGGAGTGCGGGAAAGCTGCTCGCGTACCTGGTCGAAATGGTTGAGGTAGATGTGGGTGTCGCCGGTCGTGTGGATGAACTCCCCAGGCTGCAGACCGCAGACCTGTGCAAGCATCATCGTCAGAAGGGCGTATGACGCTATGTTGAACGGCACTCCGAGGAACATGTCCGCGCTGCGCTGGTAGAGCTGGCAGCTGAGCTTGCCGTCGGCGACGTAGAACTGGAACAGGCAGTGGCACGGCGGAAGGGCCATCCTGTCGACCTCTCCCGGGTTCCATGCACACACGAGCATGCGGCGGGAATCCGGATGGTTGCGGATGAGGTCCTCGACCTGCGCAAGCTGGTCGATGGCACGCCCGTCAGGAGCCGGGAAGCTGCGCCACTGGTGGCCGTATACGGGACCGAGGTCACCGTTCTCGTCAGCCCACTCATTCCATATGCGGACCCCGTGTTCCTGCAGATAGCGGACGTTGGTGTCGCCGCTGATGAACCAGAGGAGCTCGTAGATTATCGACTTGAGGTGGACCTTCTTCGTCGTCAGAAGAGGGAAGCCTTCACTCAGGTCGAACCTCATCTGGTGGCCGAATATGCTCTTCGTGCCGACTCCGGTGCGGTCTGTCTTGACCGTACCGTTGTCCATTATCTCCTGAAGCAGGTCGAGATACTGTTTCATTACTTGATCGAGAATGAGAAGATTATCGCCTCATGGAAGGTCTTGCCGGCCTTCAGGACAGCTGAAGGATATTCAGGCTTGTTAGGGGTGTCCGGGAAGTGCTGGCACTCGAGTGCGACCGCGCAGTAGTCATGGTAGATGCGGCCCTTCTTGCCGACAGGGCATCCCTCGAGCCAGTTGCCGGTGTAGACCTGCACGCCAGGCTGGGTAGTGAACACGTGAAGCACGCGTCCGGTCTTCTTCGAATAGAGTTCGGCTGCCTCCTGGATCTGTCCCGGCATATAGCCGTCGATGCACCAGCAGTGGTCATAGCCCTTTCCGTACTTGAGCGGAGTGAAATCCTTGTTGGCATCGCGGCCCAGTGTCTTCGGATTCTGGAAATCCATAGGCGTGCCTGCCACCGGCTCCGGATCGCCGTAAGGGATGAGGCTCTCGTCGGTCGGAAGATACTCGGACGCATTGAGCCTGAGGTAGTGGCGCATGACCGATCCGCCGCCGTTGAGGTTGAAATATGCGTGGTTCGTGAGGTTGATGACCGTGTCCGCATCACTCTTCGCGGTGAAAGTGAGCCGGAGGTCATTGTCCTCGCTCCACTCGTAGCGGGCAACCACGGTCACGTTTCCCGGATAACCCATCTCGCCGTCCTTCGACACGTACTTGAACTCCACGCCGCCCTTGTGCTTGCGGGAGTCCCACACCTGGTTCTGGAAGCCCTCCGGACCTCCGTGAAGGTGGTTCGGACCATTGTTGATCGGAAGCGAATATTCCTTGCCGTTCAGGCTGAACTTTCCGTTTGCGATACGGTTAGCGAAGCGTCCCGGACATTTTCCGGCGCAAGGTCCGTCAGCGAAATAGCTCTCTGCCTTGCCATAGCCGATGACGACATCTGCAAGCTTGCCGTCCTTGTCAGGAACATTTATCGAAACGATTGCCGCACCTACGCTGCCGAGCACTACGGAAGCGCCGCTTTCGTTGGTGAGTGTGTACTTGTAGATGGCCTTGCCATCAGCGGTCCTTGACCAGAGTTTTCTACGGATTGACATGGTTATTGAGTTTTATTCTGATACTTTGTTGTCGAGATAGGTGAGGACCTTCTCTGTAGGGGCATCCCTCAGCATGATACGCTTCTCGGAGTCCAGCACATACAGTGACGGTATCGCCCGCACGTTGTATATCTCATCTTCGCGGATTATCGTCCTGTAGTCATAGCCGCATATCCAGTATTCAGGATAGTTCGGGAGATAGTCCTTCCACTTGTCGATCTCCTCGTCGATGTAGATGTTGACTATGGCTATCTTCCCTGACTTCACCATCGGTTCCATGTAGGGACGCGAGGTGAGCGTCTCGATGATCTCCTTACATGCGGGGCAGCCCGGATTGCTGAAGAAGAGGACAATGTTCCCGGCCTTTACGTCATACAGGCGGTGAATCCTTCCGGACCCGTCCTTGAAGCTGAAATCCGGAGCCTGGGTGCCATAACGGTTCATCGAGCACATCCTTGCCTCATAGACATATCCCGGACGTACATTCTCCGGAGTCATCGGAGAACGGGCGAGGCCTTCCACGAACGGAAGGTAGTAGTCTTCGTTGCGGTATGGGGAGTTGGGATCGTAGAGATATTTCGACACCATATCCCTCATCAGAAGATATAGGTGTGACGACGTGTCGGCAGCCTGTTTCGCCTCATCCTTGTCGAACAGCGTCGCGACATAGGTCTGGGCCTTCTCCATAGGGAACATGTCGAGCATCTGGATGAAAGCGGCGAGCTTCTTCTCGACGTCCGCTGTCGCCACCCCGAGGACAGCCGAGGTGTCGCACTGTCCGTCTCCGGCAAAGAACCCGTCCCAGAAATGGGCCATCAGGTAGTCCTGCTTCTGCTGCGAAGTCTCGAGCATGGCGGGAACCTCAGGCATCGGAAAGCTTCTCAGCGTTCCGGCAGCAGGCTCTTTCTTCCCCTTGTTCCTGCCGCAGCCGAAGAGCGTCAGCAGGACAAGGACCGATATGATATATGCTTTTTTCATTCTGTAGCGCACATTTGGTGTAAAGTTAGACAAAAATACTAAATTTGCCCAATATGGACCACAAACTGATTCTGGCGGCAACGGCAGCGGCCCTGATGGGCTGCCTGAGCGCAAATGCGCAGTTCTATACGACAGGCAGCGAACCTGCCTCGGTCAAATGGAGTTATGTCGAGACTCCGACGTATCGCGTGATATACCCGCGCGGTCTGGATTCGCTCGCAAACGTGTTCGCGACGACGCTCGAACAGGTCGCAGCGCCGGTGGGAAACGGCACCGGATTCACTCCCAACGCCTCTTACCGCAAAAGGATGCCGGTAGTCCTGCACTCATACATGTCCGCAGCCAACGGAGTCGTCACCTGGACTCCGCGAAGGATGGAACTGTACACAGGTCCGGACGCATATGCTCCGGAACCGACCCCGTGGGTGCGCCAGCTGACGATACATGAGTCCCGCCACAGCGCACAGATGCAGTTCGCGAATGCAAGGCCGTTCCGCTTCTGGAACATCGCGATCGGCCAGCTGGCATCGGGTGCCCTCGCGGCCGTATACCCCGGACCAGCTTTCTTCGAAGGGGATGCCGTTGTTGCGGAGACTGCGCTGACCGACATGGGGCGCGGACGCACGGCCGATTTCCTCGAATACTACCGCGCAAGCTTCGCTGAAGGGCAGATGCGCGACTGGTACAAGTGGCGCTGGGGCTCCCAGAAACATTATACCCCGGACCACTACCCTCTCGGATATCTCACCATGGGAGGCCTCCGCGCATACTTCGACACCCCGGACTTCACGAAGAGATATTACGAAAGGATTGCAGAGAAGCACGGTGTCGCCTTCTTCAATCTGCAGAACACGACGAAGGAGATTTCAGGACTGAAATTCAAGGATGCCTTCGGCGCAGTGATGACAAACCTGGCGCAGGAATGGAAGGCCGATGACGCATCGCGCGCGCCCTTCATCCCGGGAAGCCGCGTCACGGCACCCGAACGGCTGTTCTCCGAATATGACGGCCTCGCCGTAGAGGGCGGCGACATATATGCAATCCGTTCCGGACTCACACGCGCGGACGAGATGGTAAGGATATCCCCGGATGGCAAGGTTTCACGGCTGAGACCCTTCCGCGCGACCCACACGGCCCTTCAGGGCGACGGGAACGGGCGCCTCTATTGGAGCGAATACAAGCAGGACGTGCGCTGGCCGATGAGGACCTTCTCCGACATTCGCTACAAGGATCTCGACGGGCGCACCCGCACGCTGACCCACGGGGAGAGATATTACCATCCGGCACCGGAAGGCGGCAGGCTCAGCGTCACCTCCTATCCGACTGAGGGCGGCTCCGAGATCGTAATCCTGGACGCAGGGAGCGGAGATGTCCTGAAGCGGATACGCATCCCAGACAGCCTGCAGGCAGTCGAGACCGCATGGACCGGCGGCAGGCTCTACTTCAGCGCTACCGGCGCCGAAGGCTACGGAATATACGAAGCAGACGGCTTCAAGGCCGTTCTCAAGCCCTCACTTGTCAAGATAAAGCAGCTGCGGGGTCACAATGGACAGCTCCTGTTCACATCAGACCTCACCGGAGTGAATGAACTCTACAGCCTGAGTCCTTCCGACGGCAAGGCCGTCCGGCTGACAAACCTCCGCGAGGGAGGCGGGGACTTCCGTTTCAGCGAAGCATCCGACACACTCTATTACAGCGTGCTTTCGGCTTCGGGAAGAATGATATACAGGACTCCCGCGGACTCCCTTGTCGCAGAGGCCGCGGACTTCTCGAAACCCCATTCCTACTTCATCGCAGACAGGCTTTCCGAGGGTGAAAGCCTCCTTCCGGACTACAGCGGCGAGGTACAGGTCAGCGCCCCTGCAGAATATTCGAAGCTCGGACACCTTATGAGATTCCACTCATGGGCACCGCTGTACATCAACCAGGATGCAATCAGCGAACTCAGCTTCGAATCCCTGTACAGCAGCGCCGGACTCGGCGCGACGGCATTCTTCCAGAACGACCTCGGCAACTTCTACGGAACCATGGGCTACCATGCGCAGGTCAGCCCTTCATGGCGCCATTCAGGACATGCCAAGTTCACATATACCGGACTTTACCCCGTAATCGAGGCAAGCGTGGACGCAAATGACAGGGATGCTCTCTTCTACCACATCTCCACCGACGAGACCTCCGGGAAACGGACCCTCAAGGCAGGATACCTGGACACTCCTTCGGTACAGACCAGCCTCAACGTCTATGTGCCGTTCAATTTCTCGACGGGAGGTCTCAGCATCGGACTCGTTCCGAGGATAAGGGCAAGTTTCTCCAACGACCGCTCCGACTTCGGGAACATGTCGCGATTGACAGCGACGCTGAGAGGTTATGTGGTTGAACCGATTCCGTCCTCACGCATCTATCCGCGTCTCGGAATAGGCGCCGAAGCCGGCTACAGCACGAGACCGTGGACCGGCGGCCTTCTCTGTTCCAACGCATACGGCTACCTGTACGGCTATCTCCCTGGACTCGCCTCAACTCACGGCCTGAAGCTCACCGCAATGCTCCAGAAACGCCTTTCGGACGGGCAGTTCTGCGAAAGCTACGCCAACGTCGCTCCGCGCGACTTCGATTCGATGGCAGCAAGGCAGATGTCCTCGTACCCGATCCAGGCAAAGCTCACGGCAGATTACGCGATGCCGATATTCCCTGTGGACTGGTCATTCCTCGGACCTGTCGCATACATAAGGAACTTCGAGCTTACGCTTCACGGCGACCTGTCTTATTTCTCGGCAAGCAGCACCAGTGGCAACCTGTACAGCGTCGGCGCAGATTTCTGCGTACGCCTGGGCAACCTCCTGTGGGTCCCTTACGACACGAGAATCGGGATAAGCTACAACCACAACGGCGGCAGCGCCATATCGGACTATCTTGGTTCCGGGGCGGTTCTGGGACGAAACACGCTGAGTCTCAAGTTCAGCGTGGACATGTAAGGGGAATTTCTCTATTCGAAGAATCTGAGAAGCCAGCCCTGGTCGACCGTGACCAGTCCGCGGGCCGCTTCCCTTATGTGCGGATTGCGCTGCAGGATGCCTGCGCAGTCCTCGTAGACGTTGAAGCCGGTGACTATCATCTCCATGCTGTCCTTCGAAGGATAGGTGAAGGTCATCTCGGCATCGGCACCGTCCATCTTCAGGAACTTCAGGCTGACATCCTTGCCGAGTTCCTTCCGGGTTATCATCTTCACCATCTCGACGACTATGTCATCGAGTCCGGCGTCGAATATCTTGACCTTCTCGACAAGGTCGCCTACGCTCCTGACTATGCGGCCGGTATATCCGTCCGGCAGGCTGTCTGCACCCAGTGCGGCATTGGTGAGCACCAGCATCAGCTTCTGTCCGGCATCATGGTACAGAAAAGGATAGGAAGCGAGATTCGCCGCGCCGCAGGACGGGCAGTTCCACGTGAACAGGCTCCCGTCGAGAATCTTGTCCCTGAGAGCGGGAGAAGCAGACGGGGCATACTGGAAATCATGAGGCTGCGCACACCTGCTGCAGAAGGTCCTGAGTGTCTGCAGTTCCATTTTCACTTCCTTTTGTCGATCCACTTCCAGAGAGCATACATCAGCGCACCCCACGCGAGGAAGAGCACCACGTACACCCAGTAAGGAAGACTGGCCTTGTAGGCATTCATGTAGTCCGGAATCGGAGCGTCTTCCGGAATGTCGGCGTAATAGTACGCACCTGCGCCGAAGTCAAGGTCGGGATTCAGGCCGATCTGGTGCGTCATGATGTAGATGACAGCACAGAGGGTGGCTGCTCCGACTATGCAGAGAGCCACCCTCGAAACTGTCTTCTTTCTATCCATCCTAGTCAAGCGTCGGGACAGGGAAGATTGCTCCGGAAAGGAGCAGCCATACCATGCCGAAGGTGAGGAGAATGTTGAAGGTCTGTCCTACGAGGTAGAGCCAGAGAGGCTTTCCTCCCTGCATCTGCCTTGCGATGTCCTTGAAGTTGGTGTCGAGTCCTATGCTCGTGAAAGCGAGGACGAAGCACCAGTTCTTGTACTGGTCGAGGACAGTGTTGATTGCCTTTACCTGATCCGCACCGGCTGCCGGCTGGATGATGAAGGAAGCGACGAGCGATGCTACGAAGAAACCGAGGATGAACTTCGGGAATCTTGTCCATATCTCGTTTGCGCCGACCTTCTGTCCGGACTTCTTGTCGACCTTCGTGGCGAAGAATACCGCAACGAAGAAGGCGATGAAGCCGATGAGGATGTTCTGGATCATCTTTACGAGCACTGCTGCCTTCTCGGCCTCGCCTCCGAGCACCGAACCGGCCACTGCGACTGCACCGGTGCTGTCAACCGTGCCGCCTATGAGCGAGCCGCCCATGATTGGAGACATTCCGCAGGCCTTGATGATGATAGGTTCGAAAACCATCATCAGGACCGTGAAGATGATGGAGATTGATACGGTCATTGTGAGGTCATCCTTCTTGCAGTTCGAAGCTGCACCGGTTGCGATTGCGGCAGAAGTACCGCAGACGCTGGTTGCGGCAGCCATGGTGATCACGAGCGGCTTGTTGTCGATCTTGAGCACACGGGTACCGAACCACCACATGAAGAGAATGACGACAGGAGTCACAACCCACGCAATTCCGAGTCCGTAAAGACCGAATTTCGCGATGTTGGAAAAGAGTACGGAGAAACCCATGATGACGAGACCTGTCTTGATGTAGAATTCGGTCTTTACACCCGGTTTCAACCAATTTGGAACTCCTACTGTGTTGGATACGAGCATTCCGACGATGAGCGCCCAGAAAGCCCATTCCAGATAGCGGTTGAGTGTGAATTCAGCACTGATGAGGCGGACAACTACCGCCAGGACGAACACGCCGATGAAGGCGGGAACGAACTTCTTGATTTTCTCACCCGTGAGCTTGGCTCCGACGGTGAAGAGACCGCCGAGGACAACCAGGGTTACAACTAATCTGAGCCAGAACTGGCCGGAAGAAAGCTGGTCGAGAAGAGGGACCACTTTTCCTGCCTGGGCACCGGAGAGGGATTCCCCCCATGTCCAGGTTTTGAACTTGAGTGCTGAAAAATCAAACGCCCCAGTAAGAACGGCAACACATCCGACAGCGATGATGATGAAGCCAATCCAAACAGCAAGCCAATCCTCTGTCTTCCAGAGTTTTGACCAGTTAAGATTGTTCTTTGCCATTGTTTTTTGGTATTTGATGTTTTAATACAGGGCACAAATATAACAAAAAATGTACCTTTGTGGTATGGAAAAAACATGGAGATGGTTCGGAAAGAAGGACAGGATCACCCTCGACATGCTCAGACAGATAGGCGTCGAGGGCATCGTCACGGCCCTTCACGAGATACCCAACGGAGAAATATGGACCGAGAAGGCCATCATGGACCTGAAACGCGAGATCGAAGCCGCGGGGCTCAGGTGGTCGGTCGTTGAGAGCCTGCCGGTAAGCGAGCAGATAAAATACGCCGGTCCTGACAGGGACCGCCTGATAGGGAACTACAGGGAAAGTCTCGGGAACCTCGGCCGCTGCGGGGTGAAGACCGTGTGCTACAACTTCATGCCGGTGATCGACTGGGTGCGCACGGATCTCGAATACCCAATGCCGGACGGGACGCTGTCCCTGTACTTCGACTACTCGAAGTTTGCGTATTTCGACATAGACATCCTGAAGCGCGAAGGTGCTGAAAAGGACTTCCCGGAGGAAATCGTCGCAAAGGTCCGCGCGCTCGAGAAGACAATGACCGAATCCGACAGACAGCAGCTCATAGACACGATAATAACGAAGACCCAGGGATTCATCAACGGCCCGCTCGGGTCGGCAGAAGGCACACCTGTCGAGCGCTTCAGGCAGCTGATGAAGCCGTACGAGGGGGTCAGCAAGGAAGATCTCCGCGAGAATCTGAAGTATTTCCTCGATGCGGTCATGCCGGTCTGCGACGAGTGGGGAATTGACATGTGCATCCATCCGGACGACCCGCCGATGCCGGTGTTCGGGATGCCGCGGATCGCGGGGAACGCGGAGGATATCCGCTGGATACTCTCCGCCGTCGACAACCCGCACAACGGACTTACCTTCTGCGGAGGTTCGCTCTCGGCCGGGGCGCACAACGACGTCATCGCGATGGCCGGGGAATTCGTCGACAGGACACACTTCGTCCACGTGCGCAGCTGCAACCTTCTTCCCGGCGGGAACTTCGTCGAGGCTCCGCACATCGGCGGTCAGGTGGACATCGTCGAGATGGTGCGCATCTTCGAGAACTGCGGCCGCAACATTCCGATGAGGGTCGACCACGGCAAGACTATGCTCGGAGACGAAAGGATGGGGTACAACCCGGGCTACGGCTTCCATGGCCGCATGCTCGCCCTGGGACAGGTCGAAGGCATCATGGCAGCAGTCCGGGGCTGCAGGAAATAAAAAAGGGCGGCCTTGCGGCCGTCCCCTTTCATATTTTAATTAATCCCTTTTCTAGAAGAGGTAAGCTACACCAGCGTGAAGCTCGCTGCGGTGGAGGGTCGAGTTGGACGATCCGTCGCGGTCGAGAAGACCGTAGTTGTAACCTACAGATACGCGTACCTTGTTGACGATGTCGATACCTGCGCCACCACCGATCATGATGTCGAAGCGCTTGTAGTCGCTGTTCTCCTTGTAAACGTCATAAGAAGAGCTGCCGCCACCGACAACGGTGTTGACGTCGATCTTCAGCTTGTCGGAGAGTCCGACGTTAGCGGTAGGACCTGCGAATACGAATGCGCTTACAGAGCTGCCGAGAGGGAAGCTGTAGCTGAAGTTTACAGGGATGTTGAGGTACATCTCAGTCCTGGTAGCCTTGGTGTTTGCGAGGCTGCCGACGCTGTAGTCGGTCTGGCCGGTGAACATGCTGAAGTATACACCAGGGGTGACCTTGAAGCTGCCTGCGATGTTGACACCGTAGTCAAAACCTGCATAGAAGCCATTGAGAGGGTCCTCCT
>R11__coassemble_1921_pt1 | contig 10979 bp, 10 predicted proteins | sample R11__metabat2_high_PE_044 | metagenome-assembled genome bin R11 | reverse complement strand
TTAGGCTTCCACTCGAGACCGAGCGCTATGTTGGTGTAGGCAGGGGAGAAGAGTCCCGACTTCAGGGTGCCGCTCCACTTTCCGTCTTCATCCTGGACATACTTGTCATAGCTGTCCGTGAACTGCGAGCGGAAGTCGAAGGATGCGGTCCAGTCCCAGTCGCTGCCTTCGGCTGTCTTGTAAGCCAGCTTGCTCTCGAGGTACATCAGGTCGTTGCTCTTCTGGAGAAGGTTCTCCTTGTCGGCCGACCAGAGGAATCCGTACTGGAGCTGCAGACGGTTGGTCCAGCTGAGAAGGTCCTTCTGGTAGTTGGCCTTTACGTCGAGTCCGGCGTTGAGCGTCAGGGTGTTGTATCCTCCGGCAGCCCAGCGGAAGAGTCCGGTCTGGTTGAATCCGAGGGTGAACTCTGCCGAATTCGTCCAGTATCTGGGCTTTTCGACCGTCTCGGCCTTCTTCCCGGCAGCGGCATAGGCTGCCTCGGCCTCGGCCATCGCCTCCTGGACATTTGTCTGCGCTCCTGCTGCAAACGGGATGAGCAGGGCTGCCACAGCTGCAAGTGCTGATTTCTTCATTGCGTTCCTCCAGTATTGATTAATATGAAATTGCGAACACTACACGCCTGTGTGAAGGCTTTCCGGAGAATATGTCCTTGCCCTCCTCCTCGCAGACGCAGCTGTCGACAGGGATGCACCTGATGGTTGCCTTCGTGGCGTCCTTGATGGCCTGTTCGGTCTCGACCGTGCCGTCCCAGTGGCAGAGAAGGAACTTGCCGGTCTGGATCTTCTCCTTGAACTCATCCCAGCTGTCGCACTTCTCGATGTTGGCGTCGCGGAAGGCGAGAGCCTTGTCGTAGATGTTCTGCTGGATTGCCTCGAGAAGGCTGTCGATGTGCTCTGCAATGCCTTCGAGAGGCATGGTCTCCTTGGTGAGCGTGTCGCGGCGGGCCACCTCGACGGTGCCTGCTGCAAGGTCTCGTGCGCCCATCGCGAGGCGTACAGGGACTCCCTTGAGCTCCCACTCGGCGAACTTGAATCCAGGACGGAGCGTGTCGCGGTCATCGACCTTCACGCTGTGTCCGAGGGCCTCGAGGGCCTTCTTTATCTCGTACATCTTGTCGAGGACGGCGTTGTGCTCCTCGTCAGTCTTGTAGATAGGTACCATCACTACCTGGATAGGTGCGAGCTTCGGAGGCAGCACGAGACCGTTGTCGTCTCCGTGTGCCATGATGAGCGCGCCCATCAGGCGGGTGCTGACGCCCCATGAGGTTGCCCAGACGTACTCCTGCTTGCCTTCCTTGTTGGTGAACTGGACGTCGAAGCTCTTCGCGAAGTTCTGTCCGAGGAAGTGCGAAGTGCCGGCCTGGAGGGCCTTTCCGTCCTGCATCATGGCCTCGATCGTGAGGGTGTCGAGTGCGCCTGCGAAACGCTCGTTCGGGCTCTTGTGGCCGACGATGACAGGAAGTGCCATCACGTTGCGGGCGAAGTCGGCGTAGACGCGCACCATCTCGTTTGCCTTTGCCTCAGCTTCCTCGGCTGTGGCATGGGCGGTGTGTCCTTCCTGCCAGAGGAACTCGGCGGTCCTGAGGAACAGCCTCGTCCTCATCTCCCAGCGCACCACGTTGCACCACTGGTTGCAGAGTATAGGCAGGTCGCGCCATGATGTGATCCAGTTCTTGTAAGTGCTCCAGATTATGGTCTCGGAGGTAGGGCGGACGATGAGTTCCTCCTCGAGCTTCGCTTCCGGGTCGACGACGACGCCCTTCCCGTCAGGGTCGTTCATGAGGCGGTGGTGGGTCACCACTGCACACTCCTTCGCGAATCCTGCGACATGCTCTGCCTCGCGGCTGAAGAAGGACTTAGGGATGAAGAGCGGGAAGTATGCATTCTGCACGCCGGCCTTCTTGAACTGGCTGTCAAGAATACCCTGCATCTTCTCCCATATCGCATAGCCGTAAGGCTTGATGACCATGCAGCCGCGTACGGCCGACTGCTCCGCGAGATCTGCCTTCAGGGCGAGATCGTTGTACCACTGAGAATAGTTCTCTGAACGCTTTGTTACCTCTTTTGCCATAATATTGTAGAAAAATCTGCGTTTTTTTTCGAAATTTGCATCTATATGTTGACCGTAAGGCCGCAAGGCACTGCGGTCACGGCGACAAAGATACAAACTTTATTTGATAGGAGACCACACAATATGAGACGGTGCACTGTACTTTTACTGCCATTGTTTTTCATACTGGCTTCTTGCGGACCTGCTGCCCAGTACAGTCAGCAGCAGTTCTCCGATGCTGTCTACACAAGACCGGAAAGGAAGGTCGTCCAGGTCGTGACCGATGACCGCCCTCTCTATACCGAGGAAGATTTCCGCAACATGGCCGCAGCCAACATCGCTGCCGGCAAGAAGGATACTCTCGTCCTCGTCATCGATGACCAGACCACCTGGAACTGGTGGTACGACTGGCGCTGGCACGCAGGCCTCTGGGGCTTCGGCAATTGGGCATTCGGCCCGTTCTGGCACAACAGCTGGTTCTGGAATGACTGGTACTGGAACGATCCGTACTGGTACGACTGGGGCTGGGGATTCTACGATCCTTGGATGTATGGTCCGGGCTGGGGTGACCCATGGATGTGGGGACACGGCTGGAACTATGTACGTCCTATTTACATCGGCCAGATAGGCTACCCTCACCACGAGCGCGGATTCGACTACAGGGGCGGAACATATCACGGCACGCGCATGTCCACGCAGACAGCCGGAATCGGCTCGTCGACGATGCGCACGTACGGTCCGGGCTCGGCCGGCAGCGCCAACTACCGCCCAGGAACGTCCAGCAGCCGCACGAAGACCTATTCTTCCGGCAGCAGCACCGGCTCCTACAGGGCATCCGGCAGCACCGTCACTCCTTCTGAGCGCCGGGGAAGCGGATACAACTATGTACGCAGGGCAACCGAATCTACCGGAAGCGGCTCCAACTACAGCCGCTCGAGCTCGAGCAACTATAACTCCAATGCTGCGAGAAGTTCGTCTTCGAACTCATCTTCATACAGCAGGTCGTCCTCATCCGGATTCAGCGGCGGCGGTTCGTCCTTCAGCGGCGGTGGCAGCTCATCGCACAGCGGCGGTGGCGGCGGTGGCAGCCACGGTGGCGGCGGACGCAGGTAAATGATTGTGAAACAAGTTAAAACTGATTGAAATGAAAAGAATCATAGCAACATCGGCAGCAGTCCTTGCCCTCGCCCTCGGCGCGGGAGCACAGACCATGTATGACGCGATGACATTCAGCCAGAACAACTACTACGGCACAGCCCGCTCGATGGCAATGGGAAATGCCGTCACTGCAGTCGGCGGCGACCTCGGCATGATAGGGATCAACCCTGCCGGCTCCGCAGTCTCGAGCTACGGACAGTTGACCATCACTCCGGGAGTGACCTTGTCTGCAGTCTCATCGGCGTACTCCGCCAACGGGACTTCGGCATATACCTCCCCGGAGCTTACCAGGCACTCAAGGATGAACATGCCTAACATCGGCTTCTCGCTCGTCTGCAATACCGGCAGCAGTTCGCACCTGAAGAGCTTCACGCTCGCCATAGTCTCCAACCAGACCAACAACTACTCATACAATGCATCCGCATTCGGAGGGAATTCGTATACCTCGAAGATGGCCGAGCTCGCACAGGCGGCGACTGGATACGGTGAGAGCACACTCTCCAGCTACAGCGCATTCAACAACTCCGACGTTCCATGGGACATCCTCGCCGGCTATCAGGGCGGAATGTTCGGAACTTATGGCAGGGACGGCCTCTATGCCGCAGTCAGCCAGCAGATAAAGTATCCTGCTGCCGGAGCTGCATATGCATACGTGCCGGGGTCGATCGCACAGTCGTCCGACGTCGTGAAGTACGGGAGCAAGGATGACTTCATCATGAACCTCGGTCTCAACTATGACGACAGGCTCTACATCGGTTTTAACCTCGGCATGCCTAACGCAAGCTACAGGTACAGCGAGACCTTCTACGAGTCCGCTGTCAATTCGGACCAGTTCCCTATAGTCTATGACGACGGCTACGGCGGCGACCTCACCACATACTTCACCGGCTCCAGGTACAACTACCAGTACGTCGCAAACGTGAAGGGAATATATGCGAAGATAGGCGCAATCTACCGTGCGGGTGAGAACCTCAGGCTCGGCGCCGCCTTCCAGTCACCTTCGATGCTGACTGTGTCCGAGACCTGGCAGTACTCCACCTCCACCACGTTCACCGACTACGAGTTCGACGACAGCGTCTCATCCCCGACCGGCGAATACACCTACAACCTCAGGACTCCTTACGTGTTCAACGTAGGTGCCGCATACACCTTCGGCTCTGCCGGAATGCTCAGCGTCGACTATGAACTCACGGACTACAGCGTGATGAAGTTCAGCGATTATGGCGATTACGGATATGCAGGAGACGGCTTCTATGACCTGAACCTCACCAACAAGAACTTCGCTGGCGTTTCGCACATGCTGCGAGTCGGCGGTGAGTACAGGCTGAACCCTATGTTCACCCTGCGCGCCGGTTACACGATGATGACTGACCCGGAGCGCTACTGGACCAACAGCATGGGAGAAGACGTCACCGCTGACGACTACCTGTATGACATCGACGACTATACGTCAAGGAAATACAACCTCGTCACCGCACACTACTATGATGGAAGGACCCGTTCCTTCTCCCTCGGTGCAGGATATTCTTCTACCGGTTCGTTCTACGCCGACATAGTCGTCAGGTGCGCCATGTATCCTCAGAGCGTGTTCGCTCCGTATTACGACTATGACGCATACGACAAGGACGGCAATGTGCTCGATGTCCTGTCTCCTAGGATTTCCAACGACCGCAAACTCTGGAATGCAGCCATAACCCTTGGCTGGAGATTCTGACAAACAGATAACGTACAGATGAAATTTACAGCAAGGCAACTGGCCGAAGTGCTCCACGGGACCGTCGAAGGAAATCCCGATGCGACGGTCACCACTTTCTCCAAGATTGAGCACGGGAAACCCGGCCAGCTCTGCTTCTACGCAAATCCAAAATACGAACAGTATGTCTACACCAGCAAGGCTTCGGTCCTGCTGGTGAATTCTGATTTTCAGCCCAAGGCTCCCGTCGCACCGACTCTCGTGCGCGTCGAGAATGCCTACAGCGCACTGGCAGACCTCCTCAAGTATGTCTCCGACCAGAAGAAGAGCTATCGCCGCCACCGCGGGCGCTGCGTCATCGCATTCAGCGCCAAGATAGGCAGGAGAGTCTCTGTAGGTAACTTCGTGACCATCGGGCCTAAGGTGCGCATAGGCGAGTGCACCAAGATTTACGACAACGTGACGATTGGTGCCGGGACGACGATCGGAGACCACTGCATAATCTATCCGGGAGTGCACATCTTCCCGGGAATGGTGATCGGTGACCGCGTCATCCTCCATGCCGGATGCATCATCGGCGACGACGGATTCGGCAACGCTCCGCAGCCTGACGGAACCTGGCGCAAGATCGAGCATGTCGGCAACGTCATCATCGGCAACGACGTCGAGATCGGCTCCAACACTACCGTGGACAAGGCTCCGATGGAGTCTACGATAATATGCGACGGCGCGAGGATAGACAACCTCTGCCAGATAGCGCACAATGTCGTTGTCGGCGAGAATACCGCAATGGCCGCGCTTACCGGTATCGCCGGCTCGGCGAAGATAGGGAAGAACTGCATCCTTGCGGGTCAGGTAGGCATTGTCGGCCACATAACGCTTGCAGACCATACTACGGTCGGTGCACAGGCCGGCGTCATCGGCAATGTCCGCAAGCCGGGTACCACGCTTGTTGGCATGCCTGCAATCCCTCACCAGACATATATGAAGGCCTACGCGAAGTTCAAGGCTTCGGCCGATGAGTAGAGTATAAAAAATATTTGTTATCTTTGCGCCCTCATATGAATCAGCAGACACTCAAATCCTCATATTCGTTTGAAGGCCGTGGCCTTCATACCGGGAAGTTCTCCCACATGACGCTCAAGGCTGCGCCGGAGAATGCCGGTATACGTTTCGTGAGGACAGACCTGGGTGTCGAGATTCCGGCGACAGCCTCCAGAATCACCCGCACCGACAGAAGTACGACGATTTCCGAGGGTGAGGTGTCGGTCGTCACGATCGAGCATCTCATGTCAGCCCTCACGGGGCTCGGTGTCGACAATGCTCTTGTCGAGATAGACAACGAGGAGGTTCCTATCCTTGATGGAAGTGCCCTCAGGTATGTCGAGGCGATTTCCGCCGACGGACTCCTGAAGCAGGATGCTGAGAGGAAGTACATCGAGATTCCGGAAGAGATCGAGATAAAGGACGAGAAGACGGGCTCATGGGTGAAGATTACCCCTGCAGACCGCCTTTCGTTCGATGTCACCGCAGATTTCAACTCGCATGTCCTCGGAGTGCAGACCGCACACTGGGACGAAAGCGTCGACTATGCGTCCGAAATCGCTCCATGCCGCACGTTCGTGTTCTTCCATGAACTCGAGTTCCTTGCTTCGAAAGGCCTCGTCAAGGGCGGCGATGTCGAGAATGCGATAGTCATCGTCGAGCATCCGACGACTCCCGAACAGATCGACGCGATGTGTGCCCTTTTCGGCCAGCCTCGTCTCGAGGTCACCGAGAAAGGTTACCTGAGCAATCTGAAACTTCATTTTGAAAACGAGTGCGGGCGCCACAAGCTGCTCGACCTCATAGGAGACATGAGACTGGCGGGAGGTTATCTCAAGGCTCATGTCAGCGCGTACAAACCTGGCCACACTATCAACAGTTTTGCATCGAAGGCGGTTGCCTCCAAAATCTGAAAACATGGCTAAAATTCATCCACTGGCTACAGTAAGCCCAAATGCCAAGCTTGGCGAAAACGTAGAAGTCGGCCCGTATGCTTTCATCGACGAGAATGTCGAGATCGGCGACAACTGCAAGATCTATCCTCACGCTGTCATCTTCCCATATGTCAAGATGGGATCCGGCTGCCAGGTGTTCCCGGGCGCCGTCATCGGCGCAATCCCCCAGGACCTCAAGTTCGAGGGTGAGATCACTTATGTCGAGATAGGAAACAACGTCACCATCCGTGAGTGCGCAACCATCAACCGCGGCACAAAGGCCAGCGGCAAGGGCGTCACCAAGGTGGGCGACAACACCCTCATAATGTCATATGTCCATGTCGCACACGACTGCCGTGTCGGCAACCATTGCATCCTCGTCAGCTACGTCGGCATCGCCGGAGAGACTGACGTCGACGACTGGGCAATCATCGGAGGCAGCACAGTCGTGCATCAGTTCTCCCACATCGGCACGCACGCGATGGTCGGCGGCGGCACCGCTGTCAACAAGGACATCCCTCCTTATTCCATCTGCGGACGCACCCCGATCTGCTTTGCTGGCATCAACCTTGTCGGACTTCGCCGCCGTGGCTTCGAGTCCGATACGATCCGCTGCATCAAGGATATCTACGACACGATATACTATCAGGGCTACAACCGTTCCGACGCCTGCGCAAAGGTTGAGGCCGGCTTCCCTCAGTCCGTCGAGCGTGACACAATCCTCGAGTTCATCAGAGGCTCGAAGAGAGGCATCGTCGGCGCGAGCGACTCTGCGACGAAGGGGTCCATCGACTAGCATTTGACACTTACAATCGCATATTTTCCACCTGTAGAATACTTTGCATTGCTTGCAAAGTATTCTTCCGTTTATATGGAGGCCTGTGAGAATTACCAGAAGCAGTCATATCGCAACCGATGCCATTTCTACGCTGAAAACGGAGTGCAGGCGCTCAACTTCCCGGTGAAGCATGTCGGCGGGACATTCAATCTTCCGATCCGCGAGATCGAGGTCGACTATACTACCCCGTGGGTCGTGAAGACGGAGCGCTGCATTGAGACTGCGTACCGTTCGTCTCCATTCTTCGAGTACTACAGGGATGAGCTCTTTGCGATCCTGGACTCGCATCCCGTGACCTTGTGGGACCTTGACATGCGCATCATACGCTTCTTCATGTCGAAGATCGGCCTCGGTACCGAGATTCTGCTGACGGAAAGCTATGCTCCGGACCACGTCGACATACATCCGAAAAGGCCTGACTCAATCCTCTCTGAACTCGGACTGGACAGGCCTTATTATCAGGTTTTTTCCGAAAAGCACGGCTTCATTTCCGGCCTTTCCGTGATGGACCTTCTCTTCAACGAAGGCCCGGAGTCGATCTGCTATCTCAGATAGCCGCTACTCCGCAGGAGTCGGCTTGTCCTCGTGGACCCACGTGGACATTGCGAGAATCTCCACTCCGCTCTTGTATACGAGACCGAAGGTGAGGCACATGTAGTCGCCGTCCTCCAGGCTCTGCGAGATGTAGTCTTCGTCGAAGTCCGGGAGTTTTTCCTGGAAGCGGTCGAGAGCCTGCTGCGCAGCATCGCTTCTGCGGCCGCTGATGGTGAATGACTGATCGTCTCCGAGGACGTCGGAAAGATATTGGATGAGTTCCTCTGCCGTGTCGCTGTCGTTGACTACATACTGGTAGCCGTAGGTGAATGTGTAGTCGCCTACGGGATCGAGGTCGCAGGACGTGAATGTCAGCAGGCCTGCGAGCATGATCAGTGCGATTGTAATGAGTTTGCGCATGATATTCCGTTTATTATGGAGCAAAGTTATAAAATTATTCGTATATTTGCAGAGTGAAAGAGATTGAAGGCCCCGACGAGAGGTCTTCTTTTTTTATAGATATGGACAGAAAACGAATGGAAGAGGTTGCGGCAAAGGCCGCACAGGAGCGCGGATGCTCCCTTGTTGAACTCATGTTCAACGACGATGACAACATCTTCGAGGTTACTATTGACAAGGAGGACGGCGACGTCGACCTCCTTGACTGCGAGTATGTGCACAGGGCGCTGCTCGAAGCCTTCGACCGCAACGTCGAGGACTACTCGCTTACCGTAGGCTCGGTCGGAATCGACGCCGAGGAAGCGGATGAGATGCTGAAAACAATAAACGACTGATAACATAATGGAAAAAGAAAAGACAGTTACTCTCATTGATGCCTTCAAGGACTTCAAGGAAGAGAAGAACATTGACCGTCCTGTGATGATGCAGGTCCTCAAGGACGTGTTCCATACCCAGATTGCGAAGACTTACGGCTCTTCCGACAACTTCGACGTCATCGTCAATGTCGACAAGGGTACGTGTGAGATCTATCAGAACTTCGACGTTGTCGAGGAGGTCGAGGATCCGAATTCGCAGATAACCCTCGACGGCATCAAGGCCGACGGCGGCGACGCCGAGGACTATGAGATCGGCGACCAGTACTCGAAGTTCCTGCCTCTCGCAGCCTTCGGACGCCGCGGAATCCTCAACATCCGCCAGAATCTCCAGGGCCGCATCATGGACATCGAGAAGGCAAACGTCTTCAAGAAGTACAGCGAGAAGGTCGGCGAGATCTTCAGCGGCGAGGTATACCAGACCTGGTCCAAGGAAGTGCTCATCCTCGATGACGACGGCAACGAGCTCCATATCCCGAAGACCGAGCAGATCCCGGGCGAGCGCTTCAAGAAGAGCGACTCCGTGCGCGCCATCATCAAGAGCGTCGAGATGAAGAACAACACCACTCCATACATCACCCTCAGCCGCACCAGCAACGAATTCCTCGAGAGGCTCTTCGAGCAGGAGGTCCCGGAGATCGCAGACGGTCTGATTACGGTGAAGAAGGTTGTCCGCGTCCCCGGCGAGCGTGCGAAGGTGGCTGTCGAGTCATACGATGACCGCATCGACCCTATCGGAGCATGTATCGGTGTGAAGGGCGGACGCATCATGGGTATCGTGCGCGAACTGCGCAACGAGAACATCGACGTGATCCAGTGGTCCCAGAATCCTAAGCTCATGATCCAGCGTGCGCTGAATCCTGCCGTCGTCTCATATATAGAGATGGGTGAGGACGATGCAGACAAGGTAAAGGTGTTCATGCAGCCTGACCAGGTCAGCAAGGGTATCGGCCGCCACGGTGTCAACATCCAGCTGGCCGGCATGCTTGTGGACCGCGAGATCGAGGTCTACAGGGAACTTCCGAAGGGCGAGGAGGAAGACGAGGAGGATGTACTCCTCAGCGAATTCTCCGATGTCATCGACCAGTGGGTCATCGACCGCCTTGAGTCTATAGGCTGCGACACGGCAAAGGGTGTGCTTGCACTTTCTCCAGAGGACATCGCAAAGCGTGCTGACCTCGAGGATGAGACCGTTGCAGAAGTTGTCAATATACTCAAAGCAGAATTCGAAGACTAACACAGAATGGCAGATATCAGATTAAACAAGTTAATAAGACAGTACAACATCGGTCTCGACGACCTTGTGGCTTTCCTCCACAAGCAGGGCGTCGAGGTTGATGCGAACCCCAATGCCAAGGTTTCTGACGAGTATCTTCCTGCAATTGCCAAGCAGTTCGGAAAGGACCTCGAGATGAAGCAGGCGGCGGAGAAGATAGATGTCAGGATCACCGAGATCCTCGAGAAGACCGGCCGCAAGCCTGCCCGCGAAGAGGAAGAGGAGGAGCCTGAACACGAGACGATCATCAAGAGCAATACGTTCACAAAGTCGGAACCGGAACCGATGCCGGAACCGGAGCCGGAACCAGTTCCTGAACCTGAACCGGAACCGATTCCTGAACCTGAGCCAGAACCGGAACCTGAGCCGGAGCCGGAACCGGAACCAAACCCGGAGCCGGAACCAGAGCCTGAGGCAGAGCCGGAGACGGAGCCAGAACCAGAAACAGAACCGGAACCTGCTCCAGAGCCTGTTGCGGAGCCCGAGCCAGAGCCAGAGCCGGAACCGGAGCCGGAATCCGAGCCGGAACCTCAGCCTCAGGAGGAACCTGCCGCAGAGCCCGCAAAGCAGTCGGCTGACGGTCCTGCCCTCAAGGTCGTCGGCAAGATAGACCTCAGCC
>R11__coassemble_1826_pt1 | contig 11353 bp, 9 predicted proteins | sample R11__metabat2_high_PE_044 | metagenome-assembled genome bin R11 | reverse complement strand
CAACATCAATGGTAACACCATGATTGTGAAGGACAACCGACGCTTCCAGATCCGCCCCGTAGATCTCGGAATTCTCAAAGCTTCCAAAGAACTCAGGCCCCGCATGCCATGTAAACCTGCTTACACCGGATGCCAAACCTGTCAGTTTAACTATAAAGGGTTGCAAAGGTAATAAAAATTTTTTCTATTGTCAATCCTCGTTGTCGCTATTTCTTTTTCTTGCAAGCGGATCGAGCAGGATCTTGCGAAGTCTCATGAAGTGAGGAGTTACCTCCACGAGCTCGTCTTCCTGTATGTATTCGAGGGCTTCTTCGAGCGAGAACTTGATTGCAGGAGGAAGGACAATCTTCTCATCGGAACCGGCAGCACGCACGTTCGTGAGCTTCTTTGTCTTGCAGATGTTGATGTTCAGGTCGCGCTCACGCGTATGCTCACCGATGACCTGTCCGGCATAGATGTCCTCACCCGGATCGACGAAGAAGCGGCCGCGGTCCAGAAGCTTGTTCATCGAGTATGCGATGGCCTGGCCGGTCTCGAGTGACACGAGAGAACCGTTGTTGCGGTGCTCGATCTCACCCTTGTAAGGCTGATATTCCTTGAAGCGATGCGCGATGATGGCCTCGCCCTGGCTTGCGGTAAGCAGGTTGGAGCGGAGTCCCATGAGACCGCGCGTCGGAATCTCGAATTCGAGAAGAGTTCGGTCTCCGCGAGGTTCCATGTGGACAAGCGCACCCTTGCGGCGGGTGGATATCTCGATTGCAGCGCCTACGAATTCTTCCGGAACTTCGATTGAGAGTTCCTCGATAGGTTCGCACCTCTGGCCGTTGATCGTCTTGTCGAGGACCTTCGGCTGGCCGACCTGAAGTTCGAAGCCCTCGCGGCGCATCGTCTCGATGAGCACCGAGAGATGCAGCACGCCACGGCCGTAGCCCACGAACGAGTCCGCAGAAAGGCCGGGCTTCACGCGCAGCGCAAGGTTCTTCTCAAGTTCCTTCTCGAGACGGTCCTTGATGTGGCGCGATGTCACGTATTTTCCGTCCTTTCCGAAGAAAGGAGAGTTGTTGATCGTGAAGAGCATGCTCATCGTAGGCTCGTCGACGGCGATTGGAGGGAGCGCCTCCGGATTCTCGAAGTCTGCGATGGTGTCTCCGATCTCGAATCCGTCTATGCCGACTACGGCGCAGATATCGCCGCAGCTGACCTCGTCGACATTGGTCTTGCCGAGGCCTTCGAATACCATGAGCTGCTTGATCTTCTGCTTCTGGATAATGTCATAGCGCTTGCAGAGACTTATCTGCGAGCCTGTCTTGAGCGAACCGCGGGTGACGCGTCCCACTGCGATGCGTCCTACGTACGGAGAATACTCGAGCGATGAGATGAGCATCTGCGGGGTGCCCTCCACTACAGGAGGTGCCGGGATGACATCGAGAATCGTGTCGAGGAGCGGGGTGATGTCGCTTGTCGGCTGCTTCCAGTCAAGGGACATCCAGCCCTGCTTTGCGGATCCGTAGACGGTCGTGAAGTCGAGCTGGTCCTCGGTTGCGTTGAGATTGAACATGAGGTCGAACACTTCTTCCTGGACCTCGTCCGGACGGCAGTTCGGCTTGTCCACCTTGTTGATGACGACGATAGGCTTCTTTCCCATCTGGATGGCCTTCTGGAGCACGAAGCGTGTCTGAGGCATGCAGCCTTCGAATGCGTCGACGAGCAGAAGGACTCCGTCCGCCATGTTGAGCACACGCTCGACCTCGCCGCCGAAGTCGCTATGGCCCGGAGTGTCGATGATGTTGATCTTGACACCCTTGTAGATGACAGACACGTTCTTTGCGAGGATGGTGATGCCGCGCTCCCTCTCGAGGTCGTTGCTGTCGAGGATGAGCTGTCCGAGGTTCTCCGGCTGACGGACAAGATTCGCCTGATAGATCATTCGGTCGACAAGCGTTGTCTTGCCATGGTCGACGTGGGCGATGATCGCTATATTTCTTATCTCTTGCATATACAACTTAAAAATCTCGCAAAGTTAAGGAATTCCTGACAAAATCATAATCCAAATATTTGCTATATTTGTAAGTTATGCGTAAAAAACTGCTGACTGCACTCCTGATTTCAGCCATGCTCATCTCGGCATGCGGCACAGGCGGCTCCGAAAAGAAGCCGTCCGAGACGTCCGACCGCAGGGTTCCGGAGCTTATCCGGACCGTCCCGTCAGACGCCATTGCAGTCGTCTGCTACGACAGGAGTTCCGAAGGAATGAGGCTGTATGACTCGACCTCGGTCCTGCACAGGCTCGACCTCAGCGGTTTTTCAACTTCTGACATGGTGCTTTCCCTCAGCTATAACGGGTCGCTCGCTCCGGTTCTCGCAATCGAGGCCGGGAAGTCCGAAGCCGACTCGCTTTCAGCGGTCAGCGCCCTGATTGCCGACGCGCGCTCGAACCGCCTCCAGGCGGAACTTGTCAGCGCAGAGCAGACCGGGAGCAGGGGCGGTGCCGTGGTCATCACGACCTCCGAGGCCGAGATGGCTGCAGTAAGGCGTCATCTTGGAGAGAGCACCTCGATACTCGACGCACAGGGCTTCCGCGAGGCGCTCAACCGCAGTGGCAATGCATCCAGCTTCACGATACTGAAGACCGCAGGTGCAGACCGCTTCCTACCGAAGGATTTCCTCGCAGGGACTTTCAGACAGCGCGACGTCGCCGATTTCGTCAAGACCATCTGCGAATGGGTGACTGTAGTGCCTTCAGGGGACGGATTCAACGCTGTCCCTGTATGTGGGGACTCCGACACATGGTTCGCCAACGCCATGGAAGCCATGCCGGCAGGCGAGAGCCATGCGGGGACGGTTCTTCCGGCATCGACAAGATTCGCAATCGCGATGCCTGTCGAGGTCGGAGGCTTCCGCGAGGCATACGAAAGGTACCTCGACGCCAGGGTCCGGATCGAAAGATACAGGAAGGACATCTCCGCCCTCTCCAAGTCAACAGGCAAGGACCCGCTGAAATGGGAAAAGGAGGTAGGAGTGCGCGAGGTCGCGCTGGCAAGATGGGAAGGCCACAGTGTCCTTCTCGTCCGCCCGGGGAAGAAGGTCGCCGACAGGCATCCTGAGGAGAATGCCTACAGGGGGTTCATACCGGCCCTCTACGGAGCCGCTTTCGGAGCGGTCGACGATTCATTCAGCGCAGCCTCGGGAGGATGGTACATCTACGGCACGGAGAGCGACGTGACCGAGTTCATCCTCTGCGACACCAGGATGGAAGAGAAGGCATGGCCGGGAACGGCCTGCCACTGCATAATCTATGAGCCCGAGAAAGGGCTGGTATGGAATAAGAAAGTTATTAGGATATGGAATTCAAATCTGTAAACAAGCTCTTCGAAAAGAGCTTTAAGGAAAACTGGGACCGCGACGCACTCTCGAACTATCAGGGCGAGACCCTCAAGTACAAGGATGTCGCCATGCGCATCGAATGCCTCCACATGGCCTTCGAGAAGTTCGGAATCAGGAAGGGTGACAAGGTCGCCCTCTGTTCGAGGAATCAGGCGAACTGGGGTGTATGTTTCCTCGCTGCGCTGAGCTACGGTGCAGTTCCGGTGCCGATCCTTCATGAATTCAAGGCTGAGAGCATCCATCATCTGGTGAACCACTCCGAGTCGAAGGTCCTCTTCGTCGACGACGTAATATGGGAGGGACTTTCCGGTGACTCGATGCCGGATCTGGTCGCAATCGTGCAGATGAACACCCTCAGTTTCATATACACCAGGGAAGGCGCGGCAGACGGAATGAAGGACGAGATAATCGGGGCGTTCAACGCGAAATACCCGTCCGGCCTCAAGCCCGAAGACATATGCTACTATGAGGACAGCGCCGATGAGCTCGCGCTCATCAACTACACCTCCGGCACTTCCGGGTTCTCGAAGGGTGTGATGCTCCCTTACCGCGCGCTGTACAACAACATCAGGTTCGCGGGCGAGGAGGCTGAGCCGCAGATGAACTGCGAGTCCGAAGTCGTCGCGATGCTTCCGTCAGCCCACATGTACGGCCTCATGTTCGAATTCATGTTCGAGATGTCAATCGGAGCACACGTGCACTTCCTGACAAGGACACCGAGTCCGAAGGTCATAATGAAGGCATTCTCCGAGATTCATCCGGACATCATAATCGCCGTGCCTCTCATCATCGAGAAGGTATACAAGTCCAGCGTCAAGCCTGTCGTCGACAAGAACAAGCTGCTCATGTACATTCCTATCCTCAACCAGGTGGTGATGAAGAAGATACGCAACCGTCTCATCGATGCCTTCGGCGGCCGCTTCGAGGAAGTCATCCTCGGAGGTGCGGCTTTCAACCCTGAGGTCGAGGCCTTCATGCGCAAGATACACTTCCCGTTCACGGTAGGCTACGGTATGACGGAGTGCGCCCCGATCATCACCTACGCCAAGTGGTGGAAGACCCGCAAGGGTTCGTGCGGAAAGCCGATCGGCGGCTGCGAGATCCGCATCGACTCCGAGAATCCGTACAAGATTCCGGGCGAAGTGCAGGTGAAGGGCGACAACGTATTTCTCGGATACTTCAGGAATGAGGAGGCGACGAAGGCCACCTTCACCGAGGACGGCTGGTTCAAGACAGGTGACATGGGAGTCGTCGATTCCGACGGATACCTGTATCTGCGCGGACGCTCGAAGTGCATGATTCTCGGCCCTTCCGGACAGAACATATACCCTGAGGAACTCGAGGCCGTGGTCAACAACGTGAAATACGTCGTCGACTCGCTCGTAATCGAGGACAAGGGCGGACTCACCGCGCTCGTATACCCGGACTACCATCAGGCCGAGACCGACGGAATCAACCATGAGGAACTCGAAAAGAGGCTGACGGACGGTCTGCCGGAAATCAACAAAGAGCTTCCGAACTACGCCCAGCTCCGCAAGATGGAATTCATGTCCGAGGACTTCGAACGCACGCCTAAGCGCAGCATAAAGCGCTACCTCTACCAGAGAAACGGCTAGGATGAACAGATTCGACGAGAAATACATCGAGATGGCTCAGGTATGGGCCACGAACTCCTACTGCAAGCGCCGCCAGGTCGGTGCTCTGATAGTCAAGGACCGCATGATAATCTCCGACGGCTACAACGGTACGCCGTCAGGTTTCGAGAACGTCTGCGAGGAGAACGGGGTCACAAAGCCATATGTCCTCCACGCCGAGGCCAATGCAATCACCAAGGTGGCCAAGTCGGGCAACAGTTCGCAGGATGCGACTCTGTACGTGACAGCCTCCCCGTGCATGGAATGCTCGAAACTGATAATCCAGGCCGGGATCAAGAGAGTCGTATACCGCGACGAGTACCGTCTGACCGATGGTATCGACCTGCTCCGCAAGGCAGGTATCGAAGTGGAAAAAGTTGATTAGAAGAAGATGAAGAAGGAATCGATAATCATAGCACTGCTGGGCGTCCTCATCGGGGCCGGCCTCGTGCTGACATACCAGAAGATCACCGAGCACAGGCACAAGCTCGTTGCCGAGTACCGTGACTGGAGGAAGGTGAACCTCATCCTGCAGAGCCTCGACGAGAACTATGTCGATTCCATTGACCGCAAGAAGGTGACCGACGCCGTGGCGAATGCTGCACTTGCCGCCCTCGACCCACACTCGATCTATCTTCCTCCTCAGGAGCTCAAGGACAGCGAGGAGGACCTCGCCGGCAATTTCGACGGCATAGGCATCCAGTTCAATGTACCGAATGACACCGCAGTCGTCATCGAGGTCATCCCCGGAGGCCCCTCGGAGAAGATAGGCCTGCAGCCGGGCGACCGCCTGCTCAAGGTCGACACGACGGGCATTGCGGGAGTCAACTTCCCACAGGACAGCATGGTCCGCCACATAAAGGGAAAGGCCGGCTCGAAGGTGACCGTAACCGTGAAACGCGGAAGCGAGATCATCCCGTTCGAGATAACCAGAGGCAAGATTCCGACCTACTCGGTCGACGCATCGTTCATGGTCGACGACACTACCGGATACATCCGTCTCTCGAAATTCGCAAGGACGACCCAGGCAGAATTCCTCAAGGCCAGCACCGAACTTCTTGCACAGGGTATGAACAGCATGGTCCTCGACCTTCGGGACAACTCCGGCGGATTCCTCGACCAGGCGCTCGCGCTGGCAAACATGTTTCTCCCGAAGAATGCACAGATAGTCTACATGCAGGGACTCCACCGCAAGCGCGAGGACTTCAAGGCCGACGGGCGTGGACATCTTCAGGAAATCGGGCTGAAGGTACTCATCGACGAAGGCTCGGCATCCTCCAGCGAGATCCTTGCAGGAGCGCTGCAGGACAACGGGCGCGCGACCATAGTGGGCCGCAGGTCCTTCGGCAAGGGCCTTGTCCAGGAGCCTCTGTACTTCACTGACGGCTCCGGGCTCCGCATAACCGTCGCAAGATTCTACACCCCTTCGGGAAGATGCATACAGAAGCCATATTCGGATGACTATCAGCTCGAGGTCTACAAGCGCTACGGCGAGGGCGAGATGGTTTCGGCAGACAGCATGAAGGTAGAGAAGGGCGGAATCCTTCCGGATGTCTTCGTTCCGGTAGACACTACACGTGCAGGTGCATTCTACATCGCATGCAACAGGAAGGCGACAGCGATGCGCTTCGCCTCCGCATACTTCGACGCCCACCGCAGCGAACTGTCCGCAATCGACAGCTACGAGGAGCTCCTGGCCTTCTACGGCAAGGCGGGTCTCGAGAAGAGTTTCCTCGACTTCGCGCGCACCAGGGACGGGCTTGTCCCGAAAAACGGCGAATGGGATGTCGACAGACAGTACATCATGACTCAGGTGCAGGCTCTTGTCGGGCGATACTCGAAGCTCGGCGAGAACGCCTACTACCACATATTCCTCCAGATTGATGACACCTTCAAGAAATCGATGGAATCATGATAATACGATTTGAGCCCATTGCCGGCAAGTGCGGCATGATACTCGAGCAGCTCATGGCCTCCCCCGACATGCCGTCGGACGAGGGTCTGCTGTTCAAGATACGGCTTTCCCTCGAGGAGGTCGTGGAAAACGTCGTAAACTACGCCTACGCCAGCGGCCTCGGATGGATGGAAGCAGGTACAGAACGCAACGGCGACACCCTGACAGTCACGCTCCGCGACGGAGGGAAACCGTTCAACCCTCTCGAGAAGCCGGACCCGGACATCACCCTTTCCGCCGAGGAAAGGCAGATAGGAGGCCTCGGCATATTCCTGTGCAAGCAGATGATGGATTCCGTCTCATACAGATATGAAGACGGCTGCAACATATTGACATTGACGAAGAAAGGATGAGAAAGGCAATATCGGCAGCAATCATTCTCCTCTCGTCGGTGCTTCTCCATGCGCAGACGAAGATTACATTCATGCCCCAATGGACCCCGCAGTCGCAGTTCGCCGGATACTACATGGCACTCGAGAAGGGATACTTCAAGGAGGAAGGCCTCGACGTGACGATAAGCCATGTCGGAATCAACTCATCCGAGACGGTAAGTGACCTCCTGGAGAAGGGGAAGATCCAGATTGCCGGCATGCAGCTGCTGCAGGCCATGGTAGAAAGGAGCAAGGGGCAGGACATCGTGAACATAATGCAGGTCGGGCAGCATTCCGGCCTGATGTGCGTCAGCAACTTCCCGGTCAGAGACTTTTCCGACCTTGAAGGCAGGAAGGTCGGCAAGTGGGCTGCAGGATACGACGAGATATGCGACATCCTGACCTCCAGGAGCGGAGTCACGGTCAACTGGGTCCCGTTCGTCGGAAACGGAGTCAGTCTGTTCGTATACGGAGCCGTGGATGCGACGATGTGCTACTCTTACAATGAATTCATCCAGCTGCAGCACTCGAAAAGCAGCATCCCGGACGCCAACATTCTCAGACTGTCGGACCTCGGCTACGACTTCCCGGATGACGGGCTGTATGTAAGAGGCAGGTACTACAAGGCGCACAAGACTGAGATTGAAGGCTTCGTGCGTGCCGCACGGAAAGGATGGGAGTATGTAAGGGCGCACAGGGACGAGGCGCTCGAGCTGGTGAAGCGATACACCGATGAAGCCCACATCGTGACCAGCACTTCCCTCCAGAGGCAGATGCTCGACGAAATCCTGAGACTTCAGGAAGACGATGGCACTGCCACATACCGGAACGCCTCCAGGGAGTCCTTTACCGGGATTGCATCCATGCTGAAGGGCGCAGGTTTGACTGTCGGGGATCCCGACTATGACGAGATGATAAGATGATAAGGACAAGCGCCAGGAAATCATTCTCCAGAAGGCTGAGCCTCAACATCATGCTCGGCGTGTCACTGCTGTTCATAGTGGTGATAGGCATCGTCGCCGTGTCATCCCATTACCTGATTGCGGAGGAAGCGTCAAAGTCGGCGGAGAACATGCTCCACGCAACGATTGCCGAAATAGAGAAGTCTCTTCAGCCGGTGGAGATATCCATCGAGACAGCAGCCGGATTCATGGCAGCCAACCTGGACAAGCCGGGATACATCGACGAGGTGCTTGACGCCCTCGTCCAGAACGACACCAACATAGTCGGCAGCTCGATCGCATTCCGTCCGGACTACAGGGACGGCCGCCACTACTATGCTCCGTTTGTCGGGCGCGACAAGGAGGGCAGGATAACCAGGAAGAATCTCGGGAGCAAGGACTACGACTACTTCCACATGGACTGGTACCAGATTCCGTCACTGCTCGGCAAGCCTGTATGGAGCGAGCCTTTCTATGACAGCAACGGAAGCGAGACCATAGTCTCGGCCTACAGCTACCCCGTCACTGACCCTGAAGACGGCAGCCTGATTGCCGTGCTCATGGCAGAAATCCCGACGGAGACAATCACCGCCAAGACGGCGGAAATCCATCCTTACGAGCACTCCAACGTCATCATGGTAAGCCGCTGCGGCATGTTCGTGAGCCATATGGACGCCGAAATGCTGCAGGGAGAGACTCTCATGTCGATGGCCTCGGCATCTACCGACAGCAACGTCATAAAGTTCACCAGAGAGATGATGGACGGCGAGAGCGGGCTCGTCCGCTACGGCAAGGGTTCGGAGATCTCGTTCGCAGTATTCGGGCCTGTCTCCAACGGCTGGTCGGCAGCAATACTCTGCCAGTACAGGGACGTGCTCGAGCAGGCATCGAAGATGCACCTGATACTGATACTCGTCGGGCTCTTCGGCCTGATGATCATCGCCATCATCTGCTACTACACAATCCGCAAGCTGACCTCCCCTCTCTCCAAGTTCTCCGAGTCCGCCCTCAGCATCGCCAAGGGTGACTTCAACACCGAGCTTCCTGAGATAAAGTCCGAGGATGAGATACGCCAGTTGCACGACTCGTTCGTCTACATGGAGGAGTCGCTCACGAAATACATTGAGAACCTCAAGACCAGCACAGCGACAAACGAGCGATTCGAAAGCGAACTCAGCATCGCACGGAAGATACAGATGAACATGGTTCCGCGCGCATTCCCCGAGAAGGAAAAGGTGGACCTCCATGCGTTCATCGAACCGGCGAAGGAAGTCGGAGGAGACCTGTATGACTTCTACATCAAGGACAACATCCTGTACTTCGCGATCGGCGACGTCTCGGGCAAGGGAGTGCCTGCCGCTTTAGTAATGGCTATCACAAGAGCCGCATTCCGCTTCATATCCGGACTCGGGATGACGCTGGACAAAATCGTCGAGAGAATAAACAACGCCGTCGCCGACGGCAACGCCGCAGCGATGTTCGTGACACTCTTCGCCGGAAGGATAGACCTGTCGACCGGAGACTTCCAGTTCTGCAACGCAGGACACAATCCGATAATCGTCGACGGTGAATACCTGAAGGTAATCCCTAACATTGCAGTAGGACTGATGGAAGGGTTCCAGTACCAGATGCAGCAGATGACCCTCAAGAAGGGCTCCAGGATCATCCTCTACACCGACGGTGTGACGGAAGCGGAGACCCGCACGAAGGAGCAGTTCGGCAACGGAAGACTTCAGTCACTGGTCAAGAGTCTGCCGGACGGGATGGACTCAAAGAGCGTGACGGAAAAGATTCTCGAGCAGGTAAGACAGTTTACGGACGGCAATGAGCCGAACGATGACATAACGATAATGACAATAAAATTATAAATGCAATGGACGTAAAGATCAACCAGAATGGCGCAAAGTATGAGGTAGTCCTCAACGGCCGCCTTGACACGACGAACGCAGAGCAGTTCCAGAAGGACATCGCTCCTCTCATGGAGGGCGAGAAGCCGGAAATCGAGATTGACTGCACCGACATGGAATACACCTCCAGCCAGGGGCTCAGGATGTTCCTGATGCTCCAGAAGAGCGTAGGCAGCCGTGGCGGCTCGCTCGTGATGAAGAACATGAAGCCTCAGGTGAAGGAAGTGTTCGACATCACCGGATTCTCAAGCATCATCAAGATTCAGTAGCAGGGCTACAGGGTTTCAGCGAGATAATCGATTATCATCTGCTGGACTTCAAGGCCGCAGTGATGAGGACCGTCGAAGAAGGCGGTCCTCAACTTTTCTGAGGCGCCGGCCTTTATGTAATACTCCCTCATCGTCGCGAATGCGCTCTGGACCGACCATACGGGGAACAGCTTGTCCTGAAGACCGTTTATGAAGAAGAACGGCTTCGGCGCCAGCCACTGAGCGATGTCAGGAAAGTCATATTTCTCCCTCATGGAAGGCACGAGCATCGAGTAGTCGGATGCCTTGTACGGCAGAGCCGTAGTCTCCTTCAGCGTCATCCAGCAAAGCGCCACACCCGTTTTCACCTCCTTGCAGAAAGCAGCCAGCATCCATGCTCTGTGCGCTCCCATCGACCAGCCGAAACATCCGATTCGGTTCTTCTGCACGCAGTCCAGGCTTGCAAGAAGCCTTGCAGCGGCTGCGTCCTCGGCGACAGTCTGCTCCGTCCAGACAACGCCCTTGCGCGCAAGGCTGTCATAGACAGCACGCTGGCCCTCATACACGGCAGTCTGCACTTCCTTCAGATTTCCAGATTCTCCGCAGAAGCGCATCCGCGACCACTTCTGACAGAGATCGGTGCTTCTGGAGCCCCAGTACAACTGTTCCGGGACTATGACCACATATCCTTCCGCCGCGAGACGATCCCCAAAATAGACTCCGTCGAAATTGTCATCGATCCATTGCCGGGAAGACAGGCGTATGTTCTCGGGGGCAGAGCCCAGAGGACGCACGAGTTTCTCCTTCCCGATGTCGAAACGGGCACCATGGTCATGAAGCAGGACCAGCCCCGGCCTTCTGTCTCGGCGCGAAGCTCCATCCGGGATCAGCAGGTACGCCTTGACCCGTTCCTC
>R11__coassemble_1802_pt1 | contig 11467 bp, 8 predicted proteins | sample R11__metabat2_high_PE_044 | metagenome-assembled genome bin R11 | reverse complement strand
CGGTCAGAGGCCCATGCAAGGTTGGCCGCGTACGATATCTCCCCTGTGTAGAAGTTGGCATTCGGGGCACCGACTCCGATACCCTCTACCTGGCCTTCGGCGGAGCAGGAGCTGATGCACTCCCTGATTCCGGCAGCCAGGGCTTCAATGTATCCGTCGAAGTCGGACCCATATACGTCCGAGCGGATGACGGTCTGATGGAGGACGGTTCCCTGCCCGTCCACGAGACCGATCTTGGAGGTCTGGCCTCCCACATCTACGCCTACAACGTAATTCCTTGCCATGACAGAACTAGTCTACCTTGATGTCCTTGTTGACGTTCTTGCTGCCCCATACGACATAGAAGAGGATGTAGGCGAGCATTGCAACCACGAGCCAGTATGAGGTGATGTATCCGGCCGAGCGGCCGATCGCGTCCTGGATGAGAGGCATGACTCCGCCGCCGACAACCATGGTCATGAAGAGGCCGGAAGCCTTTGCGGTGTACTTTCCGAGGCCCTCGGTGGAGAGGTTGAAGATTGCGCCCCACATGATCGAGGTGCAGATACCGCAGATGAAGATGAATACGCACTTCACAGGGACTGCGACAGCCTTGATGTTCATCGTTATGCTCTCAGGGAGAAGGATTGCGATGAGCAGGAACGCTATTGCGACGCCGGTCACGCAGATCATCTGGGTGCGGGTGCTTACCTTGCCGGAGATGAATGATGATATGAAGCGACCGCAGAGCATGAGAAGCCAGTAAAGAGCCGCGAGGGTTCCGCCTACGGCAGCGGCGCCGACGACAGGGTTGCCGGCGGCGTCAGTCATGTGGCTGAGGTATGCGTTGAGCTCGCCCGGGATGCCGATCTCGACACCGACGTAGAAGAAGATGGCGATGATTCCGAGAAGGCAGTGGCGGAATGCCAGAGGGCTCTTCTCATAGGTAACCTTGCTGAGGTCGCCCTGAGGTTCCTCGATCTTTATGAAGGAGATGATGACGAAAGCTGCTGCGAAGATGCACATTCCGGCAATCACCAGCGGGCTGACGTCGCTCATCGAGGTGTTCTCGGAAAGGGTTCCGACAAGAGCACCGGTGAGGAACGGGGTGAGGGTAGCGGAGAGAGAGTTGCAGGTGCCGCCGATCTGGATGAACTGGTTACCCCTGTTGCCGCCGCCTCCGAGGAGGTTGAGCATAGGGTTGACGACGGTATTGAGCATGCAGACGCAGAATCCGCAGATGAGTGCTCCGAGGAGGTAGATGAAGAGGTTGAGGCAGATTGCGGACTCACCTGAGCCTACGACTGCCACGCCTGCACCGACCTTGCTCGAAAGGAACTGGACGCCGAGTCCGACGACTCCGACTGCAAGCGCGATGAGGGCGGTCTTCTTGTATCCGTACTTGATGAGCATGTTGCCGGCAGGGATACCCATGAACAGGTATGCTGCGAAGTTCATCATGTTGCCCCACATTCCGGCCCACTCATACTGGTAGCTCCAGATGTTGCCGAAAGGTGCGGCCATGTTGGTGACGAACGAGATCATCGCGAAGATGAAACACATCGTCACGACTGCAACCATGTTGACTTTTGTCTTTTCCATAACGTTGGTCTTGAGTTTTTGTATTACTTAAGTGATTCTATATTCTTTTCGTTGAGAAGGAGCTTTCCTTCAGGAGTGTAGGCGTAGTCGATGCGGTCGGCGAAATACTTCTCCACCTTGCCGCGCACGATCTTCATCGTGCTGTTGACGAGGCCGTTGCGTTCGGTGAACGCCTCCGGAAGCACTGCGATTGCAGCAGGGAGCCAGCGGTCAGGGAACATTCCGCCGTGCGAGCCTCCGGTCTTGTAGCTGTCGACCTCCTCCTGGATCTTCTTCAGCATGAGTTCCCTTGCCTCGCGGGAATCTACAGCGGTCTTAGGGGACGTCTTCTGCACATACTCCTTCAGGGCATCCTTATTGGGGACGATCAGCACGATGGTGTAAGGGTTCATGTCGTTGTGCAGGACAACCTGGTCGATGTACTTCGAGCCGTCGGTGAGCGAGTCCTCGAATCCCTCCGGGGAGTACTTCTCGCCGTCAGGAGATATCAGAAGGCTCTTGAAGCGTCCGGTCACATAGAGGAAGTCATGGTCCTCAGGGCAGATGTCGCCCATGTCTCCGGTATGGAGCCACCCGTCGACCACCGTCTTCGCGGTTGCCTCAGGGTTCTTCCAGTAGCCGGCCATGACGTTCTCGCCCTTGATGACGATCTCGCCCTTCTCTCCATAAGGCACCTCATTGCCTTCGCCGTCGCAGATCTTGCACTCCATAGGCTTCACCAGACGGCCCGACGAGCCGAAGCGCGCATGTCCTGCGGAGTTGGCGCAGATGATCGGGGTAGCCTCAGAGAGGCCGTAGCCCTGGAACATAGGCATGCCGACGGCGCAGAAATACCTCTGGAGCTCGATGTCGAGCAGTGCGCCGCCACCGACGAAGAACTTCATCCTGCCGCCGAAGCTTTCGCGCACGGACTTGAAGACTAGCTTGTCGAAGAGGGCGACGAGAGGCTTCCTCCATCCGCCGCGGTTGTAGTATTCCCTGTTGTACTTTATTGCGTTGTTGAGCGCGAAGTTGTAGAGTTTCTCGACGAAAGGTCCCTTCGCCTTCACGCCGGATTCGATGTTCTTCTTGAAATTGCGGGCGAGCGCAGGCACCGAGAGCATCACTGCCGGACGGACTTCCTTTATCGCGCCCGGTACGTTCTTGAGCGTCGCGAGGGCGTTCTTGCCGACAGGGACGGTGGCGATGCTGCCGCCGTGGTACATCATCGTGTAGAAGCCTGCGACATGCGCGAAGCAGTGGTCGAGAGGAAGAAGGATGAGCATTACGTCACCCTTGTCGACGGAGATCACCGAGGCGCCCTGCTCGACATTGGCGGTATAGTTCCTGTGGGTCAGCAGGATACCCTTCGGGTCTGCCGTCGTGCCGGAAGTGTAGCTGATGTTGGCGTAGTCGTCCGGGGCCACGGAGGCTATCCTCTCCTCGAGGAGGTCCTTGTGCTCGGCCATGTACCTGACACCCATCTCGCGGAGTTCCTTGATGGACATCTCGTTCTCCTGAAGGTCGACGTCCTCGAAGACGATCACCTTCTCGACATTCGGGCAGTCAGGGATGGCCCTGCGCACCTTGGAGAGCTGCTGCTTCGAAGAAACTACGAAGCGCGAGTCGGAGTGGTTGATGCGGAAAAGCAGGTCATTGGTCTCCTCGAGCTTTGCGGAAAGAGGGACGTTGACGCCTCCGGCATAGAGTATTCCGAGTTCAGTGAGGATCCAGAGGTTCTTGCCCTCCGAGATGAGGGAGACTTTCTCCCCCTTCTTCAGGCCGAGAGCCATGAATCCGGCAGCGAGTATCCTTCCCTCCTCGCGGGTCTTCGCATAGGAAGTCTCCTGCCATACGCCGTCTATCCTTTCGCGGAGGAAGGTGTCCTCCGAATACATTGCGGTGTACTTCTCGACAAAGTCGATGATGGTAAGTCTCCTGTTCTCTGCCATGTCTATTCTCCGGTTTTAGGGGCGTTGTTGAAAAGTCCGAAAAGCTGCGCGTCGATCATGTCGGTCACCTTCTCGAAATCCTCGGGACGGTTGCCGAACTTGATGTTGTCGGCATCCACGATGAGCAGATTGCCGGTATAGTCCTTGATCCAGTTCTCATATTTCTCGTTGAGACCGTTCAGGTAGTCTATCCTGATGCTCTTCTCGTAGTCGCGGCCACGCTTCTGGATCTGCGCGATGAGGTTCGGAATAGACGAGCGCAGGTAGATGAGCAGGTCCGGATTCCCGACGAGCGACATCATCAGGTTGAAGAGGTCGCTGTAGTTCTCGAAGTCTCGCGAACTCATCAGGCCCATGTCGTGAAGGTTCGGGGCAAATATCCTCGCATCCTCGTAGATCGTGCGGTCCTGTATGACAATGTCGTCGGTACGCGCGATGTCGACGACATCCTTGAAGCGCTTGTTGAGGAAGTAGATCTGGAGATTGAAGGACCAGCGCTCCATATCCTCATAGAAATCAGAGAGATACGGGTTGAAATCCACCGACTCGTACTTCGGGGTCCATCCATAATGGGCCGCCAGCATCCTCGTGAGGGTGGTCTTTCCGCTGCCGATATTGCCTGCGATTGCTATATGCATGATCTTCTACTGTGTTTAAACTTACAAATTTAGCAATTATTTTACATTATCCGAACAGACCGAACAGCTGGGCGTCGATCTTGTCGGTTATGAACGCGAAATCCTCGGGGCGGTTCTGGAAGTCCAGGTTGTCCGCATCGATCACCAGGAGCGGCGCCTTGTAACCGGCAATCCACTCTTCGTATTTCTCATTGAGACCGCTCAGGTACTCCAGGTTCATGCTCTGCTCGTAATCGCGTCCGCGCTTCTGGATCTGCGCGACCAGATGCGGCACCGAGGAGCGCAGATAGATCAGCAGGTCAGGCGGGTTCACCATCGACATCATGAGTTCGAAGAGCTGCATGTACGTGTCGTAGTCGCGCTGCGAGAGATTGCCCAGTTCGAGATTGTTGCGCACGAATATGTGCACGCCCTCGAACAGGGTCCTGTCCTGGATGATCACTTCGTCGGACTTCGATATCTCGAGCACGTCCTTGAAACGCTGCGCGAGAAAATATGTCTCGAGATTGTATGACCAGCGGGGGATGTCCTTGTAGTAATCCTCGAGATACGGGTTGTAGGTTACAGATTCGTATTTCGGCGTCCAGCCGTAGTGCTCGGAGAGCATCCTCGTCAGGGTGGTCTTTCCGCAGCCTATGTTTCCAGCGATTCCTATATGCATCTTTACAGAGAGTATCCAGTCTTACAAATTTAGCAAATAGTTTTGTATTTTTGCGACGAACAAAGGACAAAGGAAGATGCTCAACATCATACATTCGACATTCAACCTGTTTCAGGAGAAGACGATGGCAGTCTTCAAGGAGGAAGGCCGCTGCGTCGTCGTCGACCCGGGATTCTACACTCCGGAAGAGAAGGAGACGTTCTACGGCATGCTCTCATCGAGGAGCCTCACCCCGGAGGCAGTCCTTCTGACGCACGCCCACTCCGACCATGTCTTCGGAGCCAGGGATGTCCAGGACCGTTTCGGCATCCCTGTCTACATGCACCCGAAGGAGCGCGAGGTGCTTGTGCACAACGCGAAGATGAGCAAGCTTCTCGGGCTGACGCCTCCGGACTGCAGCTTCACCACGACGGACATCGCCGAGGGGGACATCCTCGAGCTCGCCGGGATACGTTTCGAGGTCATAGAGACCCCGGGGCACACTCCGGGAGGAGTATGCTACCTTGACCGCGAGGACAGGACGATGCTTACCGGAGACACCCTCTTCGCCGGGGCGATAGGCCGCACCGACTTCGTATACGGGGAGTATGATGACGAGATAAAGGCCATCATGGAGAAACTCATCATTCTCGATGCGGACATAAGGATATTCCCGGGCCACGGTCCCGACTCGACCATAGGCTACGAGCGGACGCACAACCCGTTCCTCGAGCCCTTCAACGAGCCCGAGGAGGAATCCGATCCGGACATCAAGCCGGTCGTTATCAGGAACTAGAGGACCTGGCCGCCGATGAATTCCCTCATGATCGATGTAGGAGGGACCACGGCTATCTCCGAAGGTTTCAGAGCGACTATGTTTCCGAGAAAATCGAGCAGAGACTTCGCCTTGTCATAAGCGGGCGAAGACTCCTTTATGCCGCACAGGAGCGGCTCAGCGTAATATTTCAGCAAAGGCAGGTCGTAAAGGGTCGAGGAATTGAAGACCATCGTGGCATTCTCCTCATAAGGGAAGATGTTGCGGACCTCGCCGCGGCGCACCGACGGCCATCTCATGATGGTGTCCTCAGGAGAGATCCCCCTCGTGCGGTTGTCGCGCAGCATGCGGCGCAGAAGCCTCTTGTCGGTAGTCGAATTGTGGACATTTTCCCCTGCCGGCAGGGCTGAGAGGGCTGATATGTAGATGCGGAATATCCTGTCCTGGTCGATATCCGGCGTGAGGGCCGGATTCAGGGCGTGGATACCCTCCATGAAGAGCATGTCATTCTCCTCGAGACGAAGTTTCTGTCCGGAACGCACGCGGCAGCCCTTCACGAAATCGAACTTCGGAACCTCAATCTCATCACCTGCGAGAAGTGCCGTCAGCTGTTCGTTCAGATACTTGACATCCATGGCGCCTAGGGCCTCGTAGTCCCTTTCCCCGTTCTCGTCGAGAGGGGTCTCCTCCCGGCTGACGAAGTAGTTGTCGAGCTCTATCACTTTCGGGTTGAGACCAAGCACGCGGGCCTGCTGGGCGATTCTGAGCGACGAGCTCGTCTTGCCGCTGGAGGACGGTCCGGACATCATGACGATACGGCGCTTGCGGCGGCCCCAGAATATCTGGTCGGCGAGTCCTGCATACTTGCGTTCCTGCCTTGCCTCGCAGAGGTTTATGAGTTCGGTACCCTTGCCCGCCTCGAGAGCCGCATTCAGCTGGTCGAGCGACGAGATTCCGACGGCCTGGCACCAGTCGGCGTATTCCTGTCTTGCTGCTTCAATCTTTGTCATAGCACTTCCTTGAGATATTTTCCTGTCACGGAATCCGGATCGGCCGCAACCTCTTCCGGAGTTCCCTGTGATATTATCCGGCCGCCCTTCTCTCCGCCTTCCGGCCCCATGTCGATGAGGTAGTCGACGCTTCGGAGAACGTCCAGGTTATGTTCGATAACGATTACAGTATTGCCCTGGTCGACAAGGGCCTGGAGCACCTTCATGAGGATCTTTATATCCTCGAAGTGCAGTCCCGTGGTCGGTTCGTCGAGCATGTAGAGGGTATTGCCGGTCGCCTTGCGGAAGAGTTCTGCCGCAAGCTTCATCCTCTGGCTCTCGCCACCGGAAAGAGTCACTGCCGGCTGGCCGAGCTTTATGTACCCGAGGCCGACGTCGACGAGCGCCTTCAGCTTCGCCGATATCTTCGGGTGGGACTTGAAGAATTCGTATGCCTCCGAAACCGGCATCTCTAGCACGTCGTTGATGTTCTTCCCCTTATATTTCACGGCAAGGGTGTCCTCCTTGTAGCGCTGCCCGCGACACTGCTCGCACTGGACGTTTACCGAAGGGAGGAAATTCATCTCCACGACCTTGATTCCCGCGCCCTTGCACTCCTCGCAGCGGCCGCCCGGGACATTGAATGAGAAGCGTCCCGCCTTGAAGCCGCGGACCTTTGCGTCCGTCGTGTCCTCGAACAGGCTGCGTATGTCGTTGAACACGCCCGTGAACGTTGCCGGGTTCGACCTCGGAGTACGTCCTATCGGGCTCTGGTCTATCTCTATTACCTTGTCGATGTTGGAGATGCCCTCTATCGACCCGTAGCGGAGAGGCTTCTCCTTGAGGTGGTAGAATTTCCCCTTGAGTATCGGCATGAGGGTCTCGTTTATGAGTGTCGACTTCCCCGAGCCGCTGACACCGCTGATGCCGACAAGGCATCCCAGCGGGAACCTCACGCTGACATTCTTGAGGTTGTTGCCGCATGCTCCGTTCAGGATCAGGAAGCGGCCGTTGCCGCTCCGCCTTGTGCGCGGGGTCTCGATGGGGTTGTGTATCTCGCGCGGGACTCCGCTGTAGCATATCTGTCCACCCTTCTCTCCGGCACCGGGGCCCACATCGACTATCCAGTCGGCGGCCCTCATCGTCTCCTCGTCATGCTCGACGACGATGACGGTGTTTCCTTCATCGCGCAGCTTCTTCAGCGAGCTGAGCAGCTTGCGGTTGTCCCTCTGATGGAGGCCGATGCTCGGCTCGTCGAGAATGTAGATGACATTCACGAGCTTCGACCCTATCTGGGTCGCGAGGCGTATGCGCTGGCTCTCTCCGCCGGATAGCGAAGCTGTCGGGCGGTCGAGACTGAGGTAGTCCAGTCCGACGTCGAGCAGGAACTGGACGCGGTCCGTAAGCTCCTTCAGGATATCGCGGGCAATGGCGTTTCCCCTCGCGGAGAACTGACCCGGGAGAGTCTTAAGCCATTCGCTCAGAGCAGATATCTCCATCGCGCTGACCTCGGAGATGTCTTTCCCGGCGATGCGGAAGCATCTCGTATTTTCATTGAGGCGGGTACCGTGGCACACAGGGCACACGACGTGGTCCTCGATGTCGTCCACGACGCCGCTCCAGTTGACCATCTCCGACAAGGCTCCCTCCCCTATGCGGAAGAACTCGTCGGAACCATACACCAGGAGGCTCACGGCATCGTCGGGAAGAGCGTCTATCGGTTCGTACAGCGAAAAGTCATGCTTGCGCGCCATTGCACGCACCACATCGAATTTCCGGCCGTCGCGAAGGCGGCCCAGAGGGGCTATTCCGCCGTCGGCAATCGACTTGCGGCGGTCCGGGATTATCGTATCCATGTTGACGTCCACGACCGTCCCGAGGCCCTTGCAGTGAGGGCAGTAGCCCTCTGGGGAATTGAACGAGAAGCTGTGTGGAGCAGGCTCCTGCAGGGACAGGCCTGTCTCAGGATCGACGAGATGCTTCGAGTAATGCCGTATCGTCCCGTCGGAAATGTCGAGGACGGCAAGCGAGCCCTTTCCGAGCGATATTGCCGAGCCCACCGAACTGCGGACACGGCCGTCGTCCCCGTCCTCGGGCTTCAGCTTGTCGACGACGAGTTCGATGAAATGGCCCTTGTATCGGTCGACAGACTCGATGTCATTAAGTTCGCGGATTTCACCGTCTATACGGACCTGCGTATATCCCTTCTTGCGGTACTGGTCGAAGAGTTCGCGATAGTGGCCCTTTCGGCCCCTTACCAGAGGGGCCAGAAGTATGCATTTCTTTCCACGGTACTCGCTCATTATCAGGTCGACTATCTGCGCATCCGTATACCTGACGAGTTCCTTCCCCGTCACAGGGGAATATGCAGTCGAGGCCCTGGCGAAAAGCAGGCGCAGGAAATCCGAGATTTCCGTGATCGTCCCGACGGTCGACCGGGGATTGTTGCCGGTGGTCTTCTGCTCTATGGCAATGATCGGGCTCAGCCCGTCGATGCTCTCCACCTGAGGTTTCTCGAGGATTCCCATGAAATGCTTGGCATATGGGGAGAGCGTGTTCATGTAGCGTCGCTGGCCTTCGGCGTAGATCGTGTCGAACGCGAGCGAGGACTTTCCGCTGCCGCTGATACCGGTGATGACGATGAACTTGCGGCGCGGGATATCCACGTCGACATTCCTGAGATTGTGCGCACGGGCACCGCGGATCTCTATGAGTTTGTCGTCTGCCATCGCTGTAGGGAGAGGCAAATTTACGAATTTTATGCATAACTTTGCGGCCGAATCATTCAAAGAAATCATGTGGCTCTGGTTATCAGTATGTTCGGCCGTACTTCTCGGCTTCTATGACGTAGCGAAGAAACATGCCCTGAGGAAGAACAGCGTCCTCTGGATACTTCTTGAATCGACCGTCCTGTCGGCGCTTTTCCTCTCCCCGTTCCTTTCAGCAGGGCCGTTCTCCGACCATCTCAAGCTGATGTTCAAGGGCCTGCTGGTATCGTCGTCATGGGTGACCGGCCTGCTCGCGCTGAAGACACTGCCGCTGACTACAGCCTCGACGATAAAGGCCTCCCGCCCGATGTTCGTCGTCATCTTCTCGATAATCCTCTTCGGCGAAAGGCTGAACGCCTTGCAATGGGTCGGAGTCGTCCTTGTCATAGCGTCGCTCTTCTTCCTCAGCCTGTCGAGCAAGAAGGAAGGCATTAAATTCACGGCCGACAAGGGCGTCCTGTACATGGTCATCTCCGTCCTTACCGGTTCGGCCAGCGCGCTGTACGACAAGCACATCCTGAAATCGATGGAGCCGCTCTTCGTGCAGAGCTGGTCCAACGTCTATATCGCAGCCATCCTGGGAATTGTCCTGCTCGTCGTATGGAAGAAGGACAGGAAGGACTTCCAGAAATTCACCTGGGACTGGACACTTCCGTTCATCGCAATCCTGATAACCGTTTCGGACGCAGTCTACTTCTATGCCGTGAAGGACCCTGACGCACTTCTCTCGGTAATCTCGATGATAAGGCGCAGTTCCGTCATCATAGTGTTCCTGTTCGGAGCGATAGTCTACAAGGAGAACAACATACGCGACAAGGCCGCTTCCCTGGCGATTCTGCTTGCCGGCATAGCGCTGTTGCTGTTCGCATCCCGATAAGATTTGTTACATTTGCACAATATGAAACGCAGCATACTCACAATCGCGCTGCTCGCCCTCTCGGTTGCGGCAGTCGCCCAGTCAAGGAATTTCAAGCTCGGAAAGTGGACCGAGATACAGACAGCGATACTCAAGGAGCTCTCGACCTCGTATGTCGACTCGCTTCCCGTTGACCGCATAGAGCGCAAGGGCGTCGACGCGATGCTCGCGAATCTCGACCCGTACACGGTCTACATCCCTTCGGAGGAAAACGAGAACCTGCAGATGATGATCCACAAGTCCTACGGAGGCATAGGAGCAGTCATCTACAAGCCTGACACCCAAGGGAATGTGATCATCAACGAGCCTTACAAGGGTTCGCCGGCCGAGAAATACGGGCTGGTCTGCGGAGATGAGATCATGGAGATAGACGGGCAGAGTGTCATAGGGCTGACTTCTGCACAGTGCAGCGAGAAGATGCGCGGCGATCCGGGGACCCAGGTCATCTTCAAGGTAAAGAAACTGCGCAGCGGCGAGGTCGTCGACATCCCGGTAGTACGCGAGAAGATACACCTGCCGGATGTCGAGTATGCCGGAATGATAGATGCAACGACCGGATACATCCTCCAGTCGGGATTCTCCGAAGGAGTGTCTGACGACGTACGCCAGGCCGTAATAAAGCTCAAGAAACAGGGGATGAAGACCTTGGTGCTCGACCTCCGCGGCAACGGAGGCGGCCTTCTCAGCGAGGCTGCGGGCATAGTTTCATGCTTCGTGCCGAAGGGTTCCGTCGTCGTTACGGCAAAGGGGCGCGATGCCGCCGCCAACTACACCGTGAAGACTCCTCTGGACCCTGTGGACACGAAACTTCCGATAATAGTTCTCGTCGACTCGGCGACAGCATCGGCATCGGAGATTGTCGCAGGTTCGCTGCAGGACATGGACAGGGCGACCATCATGGGACGCCGTTCCTACGGCAAGGGGCTCGTCCAGAGCATCAAGTCGCTGCCATACGGCGGAGAGCTCAAGGTCACCACGGCAAAGTACTACACGCCGTCCGGCCGCTGCGTCCAGGCCATCGACTATGCGACCAGGAACGAGGATGGAAGCGTCGCAAGCATTCCGGACTCACTGACCAACGAGTTCAAGACCGCGCACGGCCGCACCGTCAAGGACGGAGGCGGAATCACTCCTGACGTCACGCTCGAGCCGAAGGAATACAGCCGCCTCACATATGCGATCGTAGCATACGGCATAATCGAGCAGTACGCCCTCGAATACGTCAGGAA
>R11__coassemble_1773_pt1 | contig 11591 bp, 11 predicted proteins | sample R11__metabat2_high_PE_044 | metagenome-assembled genome bin R11 | reverse complement strand
GCCATAATGTGCTTTGTTTTAAAATGATTTGAGTTTTTAATAGTTATAAGTGCCGGGGACAGGCCCCGATTATCTACAAATATAGAAAATTTTTGTCTACTTTTGCCATATGAAAGAGAAGTTGCTCGGAAAGAATCTCGACGAACTCAGACAGGCTGCGCTCGAATGCGGTCTGAAGGCTTTCGTCGGAAAGCAGCTCGCCGACTGGCTGTACTCGAAGAGGGTGCGCTCGTGGGACCAGATGGTCAACATCTCGAAAGCCTCGCGCGAAGCCCTCGCGCAGCGCTATGACCTCGGAATCGTCGCAAGCATAGGCTCGGCTGAATCGACGGACGGCACGCGGAAATATCTCTTCCCCGTCACCTGCATGGTCGGCGGCACCGAGGAGACCTCTGCCGTCGAGGCAGTCATGATTCCGGATGCGGACAGGAAGACCCTGTGCGTCAGCTCGCAGGCCGGATGCAAGATGGGATGCAGGTTCTGCATGACCGGAAGGCAGGGATTCCACGGCAACCTCAGCGCCGCCGACATACTCAACCAGTTCATCAGCATAGACGAGTCGGCCGAACTCACCAACACGGTCTTCATGGGGATGGGCGAGCCGCTGGACAACTACGAGACCGTTGCAAAGGTCATCGAGGTCCTGACTTCAGACTGGGGCTTCGGCTGGAGTCCCAAGAGAATCACCCTCAGCACGATAGGCGTCATCCCGCGTCTCAAGGAATATCTTGACTCGCAGCGCTGCCACCTTGCCGTCAGCCTGCATGACCCTTTCGGAGAGGAGCGTTTCACGATTATGCCGGTCCAGAAGGCATATCCGATAAGGGATGTGGTCTCTCTCATAAAGAAATACGACTTCAGCGGCCAGCGCCGCGTAAGCTTCGAATATACGATGTTCGCCGGATTCAACGACGACATGCGCCATGCGGACGAGCTCGTCCGGCTTCTCAGCGGCCTGGAGTGCCGCGTGAATCTCATCCGCTTCCACAAGATTCCCGACTTCCCGTATGACACGGCCAGTGAAAGGACCATGGAGGCTTTCAGGGACAGATTGAACGAAAAAGGTTTGACATGCACAATACGATCATCACGGGGAGAAGACATCCTCGCTGCCTGCGGAATGCTTGCAGGGCAGCACTCAGCGCGACGTTAGCAGTATTCTTCTGCTTCAGCGCGAATGCACAGAAATATTCCAACGGACTCTCGACGGGAAGCGTCGACCCGAAGACGGACACAATCGTGCTCAGGCAGATACGCGAGAAGCTCGACCGCATACGCGCCGAGGAGAACCGCCCGATAATAGGACTCGTCCTCTCGGGAGGCGGAGCGAAGGGCGCCGCCGAGGCTGGAGCGCTCAAGTACCTCAAGGAGCAGGGAATCCCGTTCGACTTCGTCTGCGGAACCAGCATCGGAGGCCTCGTGGGAGGTCTTGTCTCCACGGGATATGACGGTGACGAAATCATAGAGATCTTCAAGAGCCAGAACTGGGACTACATACTCTCCGACAAGGTCGACGGGTCGTACATTCCTCTGGCCACCAAGGCTTTCCGCGCGAAATACGTACTTGCAGTGCCGTTCCACTATGAGAGCAGCGTGCTTGCATCGAGGACCGGCCTCGCCGAGGACCTCAAGCTCGCCAGGAAAGTGCGCGAGGACATGGAGAAGATGCAGTCTGCAAGCAGCCCGACCATCAACAGGCTGGCGGCGTCGCTCCCTTCGGGATACGCATACGGATTCAATGTCGGGAACCTCATCAGCAGCCTCACCGTGGGCTATCAGGACAGCATCGCATTCCGCGACCTCCCGATGCCTTACATGAGCGTTGCGACCGACATGGTTTCCGGCAGGGCGAAGTTCTGGGGCAGCGGATCGCTGAAGAACGCCATGCGCTCGACGATGTCGATTCCGGGACTCTTCACGCCTGTCAGGACTGACGACATGGTCCTCACCGACGGAGGAATGAGGGACAACTACCCTACCGACCTGGCACGCGCCGTGGGATGCGACTACATCGTGGGCATCGAGCTTTCGAACGCCAACCTCGAGTACTCTCAGGTCAACAACGTCGGGGACATCATCGGGCAGGGAATCTCGATGCTCGGACGCGATGCTTTCGAACGCAACATAAACACCGAGGACATATTCATCAAGCCTCAGCTCGAGGGGTTCAACATGCTCAGCTTCAACGATGTAGCCATTGACACGATGGTCAACCGCGGCTACGCTGCAGCAGTTGCCAAGGCCGACGAGATCAAGGCCCTCAAGGAGCGTCTCGGGGACGCCGTCCAGAAATACGGCGGAAGACATGCGACAAACCTCGAGAAGGAAGCCGTGACTGTCGGCACCATCGAGTTCATCGGCATATCCGACGCCGACTCGAAGTACCTGATGAGAAAGATAGGCATAAAGGCCGGAGACAAGGTCGACAAGGAGATAATGAACGACGCGATGAGCAAGCTTCAGGCGACCGGCACCTTCGAGTCCGTGGGCTACACCCTTCTCGGAAGCGAGGAACCGTACACCCTCCACTTCAACTGCAACCCGGGTCCTACCAACCAGGTCGCACTCGGATTCCGTCTCGACACGGAGGAGTGGGCTTCGCTCCTGCTTCACGTGGGCCTCAACACGAGAAAGCTGACCGGTCCGAAGGCCGAGTTCTCCGCAAAGATAGGCCAGAACCTCAGGACCGACCTCCATCTTTCAGTGAACCCGCACTGGATGCCTACGGTCAACCTCGACGCAAGCTTCGACAGGTATCTCGGAAATGTCACCGGATACATGTCAGACGTATCGTACAACGCACGCTACATCGCCCTCAGGGAAAAGCTCTACCTCTCCGACATAAAGTGGACGAACTTCAACTTCAGACTCGGTGTGCAGAACCGCTACTTCCAGCTCGCCGAGGACACCGTCTTCGGACAGTACGTGTCCCAGCTTATCGGGAAGGAAGCCCTCGCCGGAGACTACCTCGGAGCGTTTGCCGTAGCGGAGCTCAACACATTCGACAAGTTCTACTTCCCTTCGAAGGGTATCAAGTTCGGATTCAACGCGGACTATGACTTCTATAAGCCGGGCAGCAACACATTCGACAAGATCTTCATCGCGGGAGTCGACTTCAAGTCCGTGATCCCGGTATTCAAGGGACTTGCCATAATACCTGAGTTCCATGCCCGCAATGTCTTCAACGGAGCCGAGAACACCTCTGCAATCCACGCCAACTATGTCGGCGGCATGCTGCCGGGAAGATATGTCGAGTACCAGCTGCCGTTCTTCGGCATCAACGGCCTGATGATATCGCAGGACATGACCGCCACGCTGACCCTCGAGATGAGGACGAATCCGTTCAAGGATGTATATGTCTCCGCACTGGGAGGTTACCTCAAGTCTGCGGAAGACATAAAGGACATGACAATAGGCGACATGAAGCCTGACTGCTGGGCTGTCGGACTGGAAGCGGCTTACGACAGCATCATCGGACCTATCAGGTTCAACGTGCACTGGTCCGACTACCAGAAGTGGGGCTTCTACGCATCCCTCGGCTTCGATTTCTAGCGATGGACGGGAAGGCGGAAAAAGTTCTTGAAAGGCTTCAGGCGCAGTGCTCCAGACGCGAGTACTGCTCGGCCGACATACTGAAGAAGGCTACGGAAAAGCTCGACGGCGACTCACAGGCTGCAGCCGAAATCCTGTCTTCGCTCATCGAAGACCGTTTCGTGGACGACCTCCGGTATGCATCCGCTTTCGCACGCGAGAAATCCGCGCTTACCGGATGGGGTCCCGTAAAGATAAGGATGGCCCTTGCCGCAAAGGGAATCCGCGGAGAGACTGCCGACCTGGACATCAGGGAAACCGACCCACAGAAGTCTGAGGAGAAGCTGGAAAGGCTGCTCGAATCGAAGTGGAAGTCACTCGCAGATGACCCGCAAGGCAAGCTTAAGCTTCTGCGTTTTGCCCTGTCAAGAGGCTACGAGTACGACCAGGTGAAAAACCTTGTCGACTCGCTCACCAGTCGGTAAGCTTGAGCCTGTACTTCACGCTGCGGAACCCCGGGCGCTCGACGGTTCCCTCCTCTACGAAGCCGAGTGTCCTGTAGACCTCTCCCCCATCGGGATATCCGGCATCCGCATAGCTCATCACATCATCCGGGCAGACCTCCTCTATGAAGGTCTGCAGAAGCTTGCCCATTCCGCCCGTGACCCTTACGCCATCGAGAGACGCATAGCGTATCCACTCATACGAGCTGACGGTCCTGCCGCCCTTGTCCCAGCGCCTCGCGTTGGAGAACACGGCGACGGCCACGAGCGTACCCGCCGGCATCTGAGTCTCAGATGAACCCGTGCTGCGGCTGACGAAAAGCCCATAGCGGTAGCGGCCGCCTGTCGCCCCAAGGCGGTGGTTCTGCGAAAGAAAAGCCGCAGCCGTACTCCTGTCTATGCGACTTACCGTACAGTTGCGGGCAAATATGTTGCTCAGTCCGTCCATCAGTTGTTCTCCAGCGCGCGTGCAGCATTGTAGCACTCGCGGCAGAGGGGCTCGTAGACGTCTTTCTCACCGAGGACGACAAGGTCCTTGCTGCGGCTCAGACGGTGCGAATGGTTCGCGAGGTTGCCGCACTTCACGCAGATTGCGTGGACTTTCTGCACATCCTCGGCAATCGCCATCAGGCGTGGCATAGGACCGAACGGCTTCCCGAGAAAGTCGGTGTCGAGACCCGCCGCGATGACACGCACGCCACGGTTGGCAAGCGTCTGGCAGACATCTACAAGGTTCTCGTCGAAAAACTGCGCCTCGTCGATGCCGACGACCTGTATCTCGGGGCCGACCTTCAGCATCTCCACTGCGTTCTGTATCGGAGTTGAGACTATCTTGTGGAAATCATGGGAGACCACTTCCACGTCGGAATATCTGTTGTCGACCGTAGGCTTGAAGATGGCTATCTTCTGATTGGCGAACTGGGCGCGTCGAAGGCGCCTGATCAGTTCTTCCGTCTTTCCGGAGAACATCGAACCGCACACTACCTCTATGCAGCCGGATTTTTTGTGATTTTCAGAAAACATTGTTTAGATTTGTGGTTGCTATTCGCAAATATACGAATAATTGCCGTACGGGGAAAGGCATGGAAGGAATTTTATACATAGTACCGACGCCTGTCGGAAATCTGGAGGACATGACCTTCAGGGCCATACGCACCCTGAAGGAGGCTGACCTCATCCTTGCCGAGGACACCCGTACAAGTTCGGTCCTTCTCCAGCATTACGACATACACGGAAAGCTTCTCTCGCACCACAAGTTCAACGAGCACCAGACGGTCGAGATGATAAAGGAGAAGATACTCTCGGGACTGAACGTCGCCCTTGTCAGCGACGCCGGCACCCCCGGGATCTCGGACCCTGGATTCCTTCTGGCGAGGACATGCGCCGACGAAGGGATAGTGGTGCAGACACTGCCCGGCGCAACGGCATGCATCCCGGCGATAGTGTCATCCGGACTCCCCTGCGACCGCTTCTGCTTCGAGGGCTTCCTCCCGCTGAAGAAGGGCCGCAAGACCTTGCTTGAAAACTTATCCAAAGAAACAAGAACTATGATCTTCTATGAATCCCCGAGGCGCCTTGTCGGCACTCTCGAACAGCTCGCGGAGCATTTCGGCCCGGACCGCCGGTGCAGTGTGGCCCGCGAGATCTCAAAAATCCACGAACAGCATCACCGGGGCACGATCTCCGAGGTACTTGAACATTTCCGCGCCAACGAGCCGAAGGGCGAGATAGTCCTCGTCGTCGAGGGCCTTCCGGAAGTCACCCACAAGGAACACCGCAACAAGTACAGGGATGCAGACGGACAGGAAGACTGACAACAGGCCGGACGGCAGCTCGTCTGCCTTCAAGGTCGGTGCAATCTCCCTCGCGTTCCTCATAATCGGATATCAGTCCGCCCTGTTTGTCAGCAGGGCGTCGATTCTCAGGATAGAGGCCGACAGGGACAGGCCTGACACGGTCTATGTCGTCAGGGAGGCAGCGGAGACTGCCGCACCATACGAGACTGCTGCGCCACAGGAGACCCTCAGGAGGACAGCTCCGCACAGCGAGAAGGTCGCAGCCATAAGAAACGCGACACGGCGCATCGAATCCTTCCGCTTCAATCCCAACACCGTCAGCGAGGAGGACCTCCGGAGGCTGGGATTCAGCGAGAAGCAGGCTCAGTCGATAGTGAACTACCGGCTCAAGGGAGGACGTTTCCGGAGAAAATCGGACTTTGCCAAATCATTCGTAGTGGCGGATTCGGTCTACCGGCGGCTGGAAGCATACATAGACATCCCCCTGGTGGACATCAACCGGGCGGACTCGGCCGCCTTCGACCAGCTGCCGGGGATAGGCCCCTACTTCGCGGCAAGGATGGTCAGCTACAGGGAGGAACTTGGAGGATATTCCTGCAAGGAACAGCTCATGGACATATACCGCTTCGACCGGGAGAAGTTCGACGCCCTGAGCGACCTGATAACCTGCAGCCCGCCCGAAAAGGCCTTCGAGCTGTGGGCCCTGCCGGAGGAGGACCTTCGCAGACACCCGTGCATCAGGAACTGGAGCACGGCGCACTCGATAGTGCTCTACCGGGAAATCATGCCGAAGGACGCCCTGACCGTTGACGGGCTCCTGAAGGCCGGAATACTGACAGAGGAGCAGGCGGAAAGGCTGTCAAGATGTCTCATTTCCCCGCCTTAGCGCGCGGATGGTGTTCGAGGACAGCGGCCTGCCAGGTGCGGGTGTCGATGTGGGTATAGATTTCGGTGGTCAGGATTGACTCGTGACCCAGCATCTCCTGCACTATGCGCAGGTCGGCGCCGTTCTCGATCAGATGCGTTGCGAACGAGTGGCGGAAGGTGTGAGGCGATATCTCCTTGCGGACCCCGGCCAGCATGGCCTGCTGTTTCACCATCTTGAAGACCGAGACGCGGCTGAGCGGGTTCCCGGACCTGTTCAGGAAAGCGACGTCGTCATACTGCGGGGCTGAAGGCTGCGGGCGTACGGCAAGGTATTCCGAGAAAGCGTCCGATGCGACCTCCCCTATCGGGACGATGCGTTCCTTGTCGCCCTTCCCGACGACCCTTATGAACCCTTCGTCGAGGTACACGTGCGATATGAGCAGCGAGCATGCCTCGGAGACGCGCAGGCCGCACCCGTAGAGTATCTCGAGTATGGCCCTGTCGCGCAGACCGTTCCACGAGTCGAGCTTCACTGAATCCATTATGGCGGAGACTTCCTCGACGGAGAGGACTTCCGGGAGGTAGCGACCGAGTTTCGGGGAATCGACGTTGTCGCACGGATTGTCCTGCCGCAGGCCCTCGAGCACCATGAAGTCAAAGAACGAGCGCAGCGCGCTGAGCAGCCTTGCCTGCGAGCGTTTCGACACGTCCTCGCCGAGCGTGCCCATGTAGGCGATTATGTCATCGGCTGTGGCCGACTGCGGGTCCGCACACCCGGAGAGGAATCCGGTTACATCGGAGGTGTAGGCACTCACTGTGTTCGGTGAGAGCTGCCTTTCCATCCTGAGACAGTAGGCATAATCCTTGATGATTCTGCTCGCAGAAGAGTCCATAGGAACAAATATAGCAAATTAATGTTAACTTTGCAGATACGATGAAACGTGCATTACATATTCTGATTCTCGCGATATCCATCCTTGCAGCAGTTTCCTGCAACAAGGAGGAAATGAAATATTCGGGGACATACAAGGATGTATTCATATACTACGGAGTAGGCTTCAACAACCTATCCCGCAGCCTGAAGACGAATCTCAAGGAACTTTCCGCAGGACAGCTCCCTGCCCTGTCCGCCGACCGCGCGATAGTCGCATACATACACTCGACCGCCACTTCCGGAGACTACACGACAGAAAACTCGCCGCGCCTCATACAGTACTACACCAAGAACGGCGTGGTCGTGGCGGATACGGTGAAGACTTACTCCGCTTCCACCGTCAGCGCGTCTTCGCAGACCCTGCGCCAGGTTCTCTCGGACGTGAATTCCCTGTATCCATCTGAATCCTACGGATTTCTGCTGTCTTCGCACGGCACCGGATGGCTTCCGTCGCAGGTGGTATACTACAAGAACTACAGTCTCCTCTCCGCAGACGCGGATGAAGAGTCGGACAACACACCGCTTCCCCGCGGATTCGGCCGCAGACAGTGGTCACCGGACCCGACGCTTCCGGAGACCAAGACTATAAGCGCCCAGTACTACAAGTCTTCGTCGAACACGTCGGAGATCGAGCTGGATGATTTCGCTGACACCTTCCCGATGAAGATGAAGTACATAATCCTAGACGCCTGCCTTTGCGGCGGCGTAGAGGTGGCATATCAGCTGAAGGATGTCTGCGACTATCTCATAGCCAGCCCGACCGAGACGCTCACCTCCGGGCTCGTCAGGTACACGGACCTCCCGGCGCGCCTGTTCAGCGGCAGCAAGCCCGACCTCGAGGGCATCTGCAAGGATTTCTACGATTACACGATGTCCCGTTCCGGGGACTACCAGTCCGGGACCGTCACCCTGGTGGACTGCTCGAAGCTCCAGTCTCTCGCCAGCTTCTGCAAGACATTCTACGGAAATCACAGGGACGAAGTCGACAGCGTCGACAGAGGTTCAGTCCAGAAGTACTTCTATGACTCGAAGGCGTGGTTCTATGACCTCAGGGACCTTATTGCGCACAGCGGGGCCAGCGGAACTGAACTGGGCGAGCTTGACACGATACTCTCCTCATGCATCCCGTATCACGCCGAGACCGACACTTTCTTCAGCCTGAGTCTCGACCGCTGCTGCGGCCTGAGCACCTACATTCCGTACGCGTCCCAGACGCAGGTCAACGACCACTACAAGTCCCTCTCCTGGAATTCAGCGACCGATTACCTGGAATAGCCGGACGTGGGTCTGCATGTCTTGCGGACCGCAGGAGCCGCAAAACCATGGCCGCCCGTGGTCATGTGAACGGGTGGCACGAGCGAAGCGAGTGACGGGATGAGCCCGAAGGGCGAAGTTTTGCCGGCTCCTGGCGGGGAGCAGACAAGCGGACACACGCAACTTGCAGATTCAGAGATTTATTTCTATATTTGCGCCCGCATTGTAAAACCGGACGGTTTTGGTGCAATGGGATCCGGGTATGCCCCGGATTGAGTAACACATTTTAAACAATTAAAAAATGCAGCATTTCGCACTTAACGGCCAGATTCGTCAGGCCAGCGGCAAGGCCACTCTCAAGGCTTACCGCAAGCAGGGTCTCGTTCCTTGCAACCTCTATGGACTCGGTATGGACAACGTTCTCTTCACTGTAGACGAGAAGGAACTCAAGGGTCTTACCAACACTCCGGCATCATACATCGTTGACCTTACCCTCGACGGAAAGAAGTACACCGCAGTGCTCCACGAGCTTCAGTGGCATCCTGTCACCGACAACTGCCTCCACGTGGATTTCCTCGCAGTTGACGATAAGAAGCCTATAGCAATCAGCGTTCCTCTCACCATCAGCGGCCACTCCAAGGGTGTTCAGCGCGGTGGTAAGTTCTACCAGAACGCACGCAGCCTCCGCATCAGCGCCCTCATGGCAAAGCTTCCTGATTCAATCGACGTCGACATCACCGATCTCGACATCGAGAAGAGGATCAAGGCTTGCGACGTAAAGGTTGACGGCGTAACCGTCATCTCCGACAAGGACACCATCATCTGCGGCGTGAAGTCTACCCGCAACATGGCAGCTGACGCACCAGCTGAGTAACATTGCCCTGACGTGTCAGAGAAAAGCTATCTTGTAGTCGGACTGGGCAACATAGGGGCCGAGTACGCACAGACAAGACACAACATCGGATTCATGATATTGGATGCCTGGGCTCAGGCGTCCAATATTCTTTTTTCGACCGACCGCTACGGCGACGTCGCGCTCATACGCGACAAGGGCCGCGAGTTCCACCTGCTGAAACCGTCGACTTACATGAACCTCAGCGGCAACGCTGTGCGCTACTGGCTCCAGAAGCTGGACATCCCAGTCGAGAACCTTCTGATAATCTGTGATGACCTCAACCTCCCGTTCGGCACGCTGCGTCTCCGCAAGGCCGGCAGCGACGGCGGCCACAACGGTCTGAAGAACATCCAGGAACTGATCGGCACCCAGGCATACGCAAGGCTCCGCTTCGGAGTCGGGCACGATTTCGCACAGGGAGGCCAGATAGACTTCGTCCTCGGAAAGTTCGACAGTCAGCAGCAGGAGGAAATAGCCCAGGCCGCAAAACGGATAGTCGGAGGCATAAAGACATGGGCGTTCGTCGGCATCGACAAGGCGATGACTGAACTCAACACAAAAAAAACTGAAAAATAATCACTTTGCCTGCAACGTTCCCCGAAAGGGATGCATCTATGTTGCAGGTTTAGGTTTTAGTACACGTCTAAAGGTCGGCGAGCCGCGAGGTTGCCGGCCTTTTGCTTTTCTGCTCAAAAATCACTATCTCTGCAAAAGAAAACGTGTCAGAACCGATGATCGGAGCATGCATAGCGATACTTTCCGCCGTATTCAGGATGGTGGCGATACCTGTCCAGTTCCAGGACAGGGAGCTTTCCGGCACTGACAGCGAGCTCGGCGCCATCGTATCCGGCATGCAGGAATACTTCAACACCCAGTTCGCGGGAGAAAGTACATTCTCATTCACTCTCGCGCCGAGGGTCACCCTTTCCCACAATCTTTCCTACTACGGAGCGAACTACTCCGACAGACGCGACGCGCTTCTGTACGATGCGGTACGCGAAGCCTGCCAGAACAGCCCGTCAGTCGATTTTTCTCTCTTTGACGGGGACTCGGACGGAGGTGTCGACAACGTGATGATAATAGCTGCGGGAGCGAGCGAGGCCGAAGGCGGAGGAGAGGATTGCATATGGCCCCAGCAGGGGTTCCTGAGCGACAGAGGCGGCACAATCACGATACAGAAAGTCAGGATAGACTGCTTCACGGCCGTTCCGGAGTCATCCGGATTCGGGGTGTTCTGCCATGAATTCGCTCATGTATTGGGGCTGTCGGACCTGTATGACACGGACGGAGAGGACAGCGGCGGACGCTCCAAGGGGCTCTGGAACACCGGGCTGATGGATGAAGGATGCATGGCGGACCCGAAACTGGCCCCTAACTTCAGCGCACTCGACATGGACCTGCTCGGAATCGGCAAGGCACTGGATTTCGCAACTGGCGAATACACATTGAAGCCCGTTCAGACAGGACGGGAGTATCTCAAGGCGCAGTCGCCGACCGACGGGGAATACTATCTTTTCGAATGCAGGAAGGCGGAAGGAAATGACAGTTCGATCGGAGGCAGCGGCCTTCTCATATATCACGTCGACCGTTCGGAGAACGAAGCCGGGTATTCCGACTACTACAAGGTCAGCCTGAACGCTTACGAAAGATGGGAAAAGGACCAGATAAACTGCCGTCCCGACAGGCAGTGCGCGATGATAGTCCCGGCAGACCCGGGCGCAGAATCGGCAGCGGGGATATTCTTCCCGCAGGAAGGGAGGACAAGTTTCGGATCCGACACCGCTCCGTCATTCTCCTTCTGGAACGGCGGT
>R11__coassemble_1609_pt1 | contig 12405 bp, 9 predicted proteins | sample R11__metabat2_high_PE_044 | metagenome-assembled genome bin R11 | reverse complement strand
CTCGACAGCATCTACACCATCCTGCTCCTCGTCACGACACTCTGGTGCGGCGGAATAGGATTCGCCGACGACTACATCAAGGTCTTCAGGCACAACAAGGAAGGCATGAGCGAGAAAGGCAAGCTCATCCTTCAGTTCGGACTCGGGCTCTTCATCGCCCTCATGGTCTGCATCAGCCCGGAGATCCATTCCGACAACCTCATCACTACGATACCTTTCGTCAAGAACCACGAGTTCGACTACTCATGGCTGTCGCTGTTCAAGGGACAGATGGGAGTCTACTGCTCATGGGCGATATACATGATAATGATAATCCTGGTCATCCTCGCCTGCTCGAACGGAACCAACCTGACGGACGGAATGGACGGCCTCGCTTCAGGGACATCCGCAATCGTTGGCGTTGCCATAGGAATCATGGCCTGGCTCAGCGGTGACGTACTGGACGCGAATTACCTGAACATCATGTACATACCAGGTGCCGGAGAAGTGGCCATCTACATGTCTGCCTTCGTAGGCGCCCTGATAGGATTCCTCTGGTACAACACATTCCCGGCACAGGTGTTCATGGGAGACACGGGCAGCCTCATGATAGGCGGAGTGATCGGTGTCAGCGCAGTGCTGATCCGCAAGGAACTTCTCCTCCCGCTTCTCTGCGGAATATTCCTCGTCGAGAGCGCATCGGTGCTCATCCAGAGATACTGGTTCAAGTACACGAGAATAAAGTACGGTGAGGGACGTAGGGTCTTCCTCATGGCCCCTCTGCACCACCATTACCAGAAGAAGGGCATCCCTGAGCCGAGGATCGTAACACGCTTCTGGATCGTAGGTATAATACTGGCCGTCAGCACGCTGGCGCTCCTCAAGATAAGATAACAGAAAAAAGAAAAACATATGTCAAGATTAGTAGTACTGGGCGGAGCTGAGAGCGGCGTTGGAGCCGCAGTCCTCGCAAAGGTGAAGGGATTCGACGTATTCCTCTCCGACAACGGCAAGATAAAGGACGAGTACGTCGAGACTCTCCGCAAATGGAACATCCCGTATGAGGAAGGCGGCCACACCGAGAGCCTCATCCTCAATGCTGACGAGGTCGTAAAGAGCCCCGGCATCCCGTCGACCGCGCCCATGGTCCGCAGACTCGCGGAGCAGGGTACGCACATAATCTCCGAGATCGAGTTCGCGGCGCGCTACGACAGCGCGAAGAAGATCTGCATCACAGGATCCAACGGCAAGACGACGACGACTTCGCTGATCTATTACCTCCTCCAGGAGGCAGGCCTCAACGTGGGTCTCGGCGGCAACATCGGCAAGAGCTACGCTCTCCAGGTCGCAACCGAGCACCACGACTACTATGTCCTCGAAATCAGCAGCTTCCAGCTTGACGACGCATACGATTTCCGTCCGGACATCGCGATCATAACTAACATCACCCCGGACCACCTCGACCGCTACGACCACAAGATGGAGAACTACGTCGCAGCGAAGTTCCGCATCGCACGCAATCTCCGTCCGGAGGACTGCTTCATCTTCGATTCCGACGATGCCATCACAATCGGACATCTCAGCAAGATAATAATGAAGGCCAAGATGCTCCCGTTCTCCCAGGAGAAGGAAGTGGAGCAGGGTGCGTTCATCCGCGACGGCAAGATGGTCGTCCGCTATGAGAAGGACGAGACGGAGGTGCTCCTCAGCGACCTCTCGCTCACCGGCCGCCACAATGTATACAACTCGATGGCCGCGGCAATCGCAGCGAAGGCAACCGGTATCGACGACGAGATCATCCGCAACAGCCTGAAGACCTTCTCCCCTATCGAACACAGGCTCGAACCGGTGCTCAGCGTGGGTGACGTGCTCTATATCAACGACTCGAAGGCCACCAACGTCGACTCGGCATGGTACGCCCTCGAATGTCAGACCCGCCCTGTCGTATGGATAGTCGGCGGAAAGGACAAGGGCAATGACTACAGCGTCCTCAATGACCTCGTCAAGTCAAAGGTAAAGGCAATAGTCTGCCTCGGAGTGGACAACGCGAAGATACACGCGGCGTTCGAGCAGATCGTCGGCGCGGAGAACATGACCGACGCATCCTCGGCGGAGGAGGCAGTGCGCAAGAGCGCAGCACTCGCCTCGAAGGGCGACGTGGTGCTTCTCAGCCCGTGCTGCGCAAGCTTCGACCTCTTCAAGAGCTACGAGGACAGAGGCCGTCAGTTCAAGGACGCGGTAAGACACCTGTAGAGACATGGCAGCAAGGAAGAAGACATTCTGGAATCTCGCTGATCGCCTGGAGGGAGACAAGGTGGTATGGATCATCGTGCTCATGCTCTTTCTCTTCTCGATAGTGTGCATGTTTTCTTCCACCTCCAGGCTGCTCCAGTCGGGAGAGACGAGGGTCGACCTCGTCCGCAACCAGTTCCTGATGGTCCTGCTGGGACTCGGAATCATAATAGGAATCTACAACATACGCAGCATAAAGTTCTTCCGGACGCTCAGCAAGTTCGGCTTCGCCGTGTCATTCATACTGCTCGCGATGCTGGACCTGCACATAAAGACGCCTTTCGTCAGGGCGATAACCCTCAACGGCGCGACGCGAATACTCTCCTTCATGGGAGTCCAGATACATGTCTTCGAGGTCATCAAGGTCGCGATGGTGATGTATCTCGCATGGGCGGTCGACGCCCTCAAGAAGGGCGAGCTCAAGGGGCCGAAGAGCATCACGTGGAAGAAATGGCTGTACATCTACGGGCCTTTCCTCCTGACTTTCGTGATGATAATCCCGGGAAGCAACTCGAGCGCACTGTTCATCGGAATGATAATGTTCGTCGTCATACTTCTCGGCGGAGGCAGATTCAAGGACATGACCCTGCTCGCGCTCAGCGGAGCGGCGCTCGTGATGCTGTGCTTCGGGATATACAAGGTCTCGGACGGCAAGGCGATGGAGCGAATAGGTACGGCTATCAGCCGTATCTTCAGCGACGAGGACTGGGAGAAGCAGTTCCTCGAATCGGCGAACGGAAGTGCCGAATACCAGGAAGCGCTCGACGCCATGAGGCAGCCTTACAGTGCGAAGATAGCTGTCCACGAGGGCGGATTCATAGGAAAAGGCCCGGGACAGAGCACCCAGAGATATGTCGTCCCGGACATGTCCGAGGACTACATGTACAGCTTCATAATCGAGGAGTACGGTCTCGTCGGGGGGATGCTGGTCATCTTCCTGTACGTGTCGCTTCTCGCGAGGGGCTCGCTCATAGTGCGCAACTGCGGCAAGGACCTCTACGCGAAACTTACGGTGGCGGGACTCTGCATCCTGATAACGGGGCAGGCCTTCCTGCACATGTTCGTCAACGCTGACCTCGGCCCGATGACAGGCCAGACGCTTCCGCTGATAAGTCACGGAAACAGCGCGTTTCTATGCTTCAGCCTGGCTTTCGGCATCATCCTGTCATTCAGCAGGATAGCGGCACGCCGACTGGAGAAGGAGACCATGCAGGCGGAGCCTCTGATGGAGATGCACGAGAGCGTGGAGGCAGGACTTCAGGACCTCGACGCGTTCGAATCAGGAGAACTTGAAGATGAAATTACAGATGGATATGACAACATATAGGAAACTCAGGGTCATAATAAGCGGCGGCGGCACGGGAGGCCACATCTTCCCGGCAGTGTCGATAGCGAACAAGCTCAAGGAGGTCAATCCGGAGACCGAGATCCTCTTCGTCGGCGCCGAAGGCAAGATGGAGATGGAGAAGGTCCCTGCGGCCGGCTACAGGATAGTCGGCCTGCCGATGGTCGGCCTGCAGCGGCAGCTCAACTGGAAGAACATAAAGAACGATGTCCAGGTGCCGTTCAAGCTCCTCTCGAGCGTACGCAAGGCCGGCAAGGTGATCGATGAGTTCAAGCCGGACATCGCAATCGGAGTCGGCGGATACGCCAGCGCTCCCCTACTCTGGGAGGCTACCCGCAAGGGAATCCCTGCGCTGATACAGGAACAGAACGGCTTCGCGGGGCTCACCAACAAGATACTCGCCAAGAGGGTCGGGAGCATCTGCGTGGCATATGACGGGATGGAACGTTTCTTCCCTGCAGACAGGATAACCTTCAGCGGCAACCCTATCCGCTCGGAAATCCATCCTTACACCGCCGAGGACCGCAGGGCCGGTCTCGAGTTCTATGGCCTCAACGAGGGAAAAAGGCATCTTTTCATCGTCGGGGGCAGCCTCGGAAGCGGCACGCTCAACAAGGCGATGAAATCGTGGATCGAGGCGGGATGCCCGGGAGGAGAGGACGTCGAGGTACTCTGGCAGTGCGGACGCTACTACAAGGCCGGGATTGACAGCTTCATGGAAGGCCGCAGCCTCCCTGCAATCCACTACACCGACTTCATCGGCAGGATGGACCTCGCATACGCATGCGCCGACGTCATAATAAGCCGTTCGGGAGCATCCTCGATCTCCGAGATCTGCGCAGCGCAGAAGGCAGCGATATTCGTGCCTTCACCTAACGTCGCCGAGGACCACCAGACCCACAACGCGATGGCCCTCGTCAGCAAGGATGCAGCCCTCATCGTGAAGGACGCCGAGGCGTCGGAGAAGCTGATGGACACGGCAATGTCGCTCATCCACGACGAGCGGAAGATAAGCGAAATCGAAAGGAACGTGGCGCCGCTCGCAAGGCTCGACGCCGCACAGACAATCATAGACGAAGTTTACAAACTGGTATGACAAGTTATTCGAACATATACTTCATCGGCATCGGAGGCATAGGCATGAGCGCCATAGCGCGCTACTACAAGTTCAAGGGCCTCTCGGTAAGCGGCTACGACAAGACGCCGTCAGACCTGACAGCCGCCCTCCAGGCGGAAGGGATAGATGTCCACTATGAGGACAACACGGACTTCATCCCGAAGGACGTCGAGAACACTCTCGTCGTCTACACGCCGGCGATTCCGGCCGAAATGGGAGAGCTGGTCTATGTCCGCGAACACGGATACCGCGTCATCAAGAGGTCGCAGATGCTCGGCGAGATCACCGAGGGGCAGACCTGCCTCGCAGTCGCCGGCACGCACGGCAAGACCACGACGTCGACGCTCGTGGCCCACATCCTCACGGAGAGCGGCGCCGGATGCTCGGCATTTCTCGGCGGCATCTCGAAGAACTACGGCACCAACATGCTTGTCGACCATTCACACACGGTGGTGGTCGAGGCTGACGAGTTCGACCGTTCGTTCCACCAGCTGCACCCTGCAATCACAGCAATCACAGCGATGGATGCGGACCATCTCGACATATACGGCGACCTCGAGCATGTCCAGGAATCATTCCGCATCTACGCCTCACAGGTAAGCGAGACGATCATACTGAAACTCGGCCTTCCGATATCGCAGGACGAGGTCAGCGCGAAGATATTCACCTACCACTTCGACAATCCGGAGGCAAACTTCCATTCGTCCAACCTGCGCCTCGACGCCGAGGGTCACTACACCTATGACCTCGTCTACCCGGGCGGAGTCGTCACCGACATAAAGGTGGGAGCACTCGGATGGGTCAACGTCGAGAACAGCGTGGCAGCGGCCGCAATCGCGCTCTGCTACGGAATCGACGCACAAAAGGTAAGGCACGCCATAGGCACCTTCATGGGAGCGAAGCGCCGTCTCGACCTGCACGTGAGCAAGCCTGGAATCACATACATCGACGACTACGCGCACCATCCGGCAGAACTCGCATCCGCGATATCTTCCATCAAGCAGATATTCCCGGGCCGCAAGGTCACCGGAATCTTCCAGCCGCACCTCTACACGAGGACAAGGGACTTCGCGCCGGAGTTCGCCAAGTCGCTGAGCATGCTCGACAAGCTCATCCTGCTGGACATCTACCCGGCACGCGAGCTTCCGATTCCGGGAGTCACCTCGGACATCATCTTCAAGGATGTTACAGCACCGGAAAAGGTGATGATAGGCAAGGACGGACTGATGGATTACCTGAAGGACGAGCCGCTCGACGTGCTCGTCACGCTCGGAGCCGGCAACATCGACCGCTTCATCGAGCCGATAACCCAAATGCTCCAGGAAAGATAGGAAATGAACCGTGCAGTAAGATATATCAGCTTCGCATCCGCCGTCGCACTCTTCTGCGCCGGCATGGGACTTCTCTGCCTCAAGGCGGGCAGGGACCGCGACTTCCTTGCCGTCGACAGGCTGGAGGTCAGCTTCACCGACTCGCTGCGCTTTGTCAGCGAGGATGACGTGCGCGGATATATCGACAGCAGATACGGCGCCTATGTCGGCCGGAGGCTGGACAGCATCGACCTCCGGAGGCTCGAGGAGATACTGGAAAGCCGCAGCGCAATCAGCCGCTGCGAGGCATGGACGACCGATGACCAGGTGCTGCACGTCAGCATCAGCCAGAGAGCTCCTGTAGTGAGGTTCATGAAGGGAGACCACGGCTTCTATGTGGACGATCGTGGCTACATATTCCCGCTGCACCCGGATTACACCGCCCCTGTCCCTCTTGTCGAAGGCGACATCCCTGTCAACGTCGGCGAAGGCTACAAGGGAGAGGCACCGGACGAGAAGTCCAAGGAATGGATAGAGGGAGTCATAACCCTGACGAACTATCTCAAGGGTGCGAAGGACTGGAACACCAGGATAGACCGTATCACGGTCGATTCCCGAGGGGACCTCGTCCTGCATCCGTCATCGGGCGACGAGAACTTCATATTCGGGGCGCCTGACGACATCGCCGGAAAGCTCTCCAGGATAGACAGATACTACAGCTACATACTCCCGGCAAAGGGGGAAGGCTACTACAAATACGTGAATCTGAAATACAAAAATCAAATAATATGCAGGCAGAAAGGTATATAGCAGCAGCAGACCTGGGCTCGTCGAAGATCGCTCTCAGCGTGGCCAGGGTCGAGGGAGATGACATCCAGATCATCTACTACAAGGAGACTCCGTCCGACGGTGTCCGCTACAGTTGCGTCTTCAACCCGATGAGGGCCTCGGTCCCTCTCAAGAAGGCAATCAGCGAGGCTGAGGAGGAACTGAAGATCAAGATTCTCCAGGTGGTCGTGGGTCTGCCCCGTTACGGAGTTCGCCAGGAAGCGCAGAGCGCCAGGATGGAGCGCAGCGACCCTGATTCCTGCATAACGAAGGAAGAGGTGACCCTGCTGAAGAACATGGCGATCGACGACTATCCGCTGAAGGAGGGCTCGAAGGAGGCCATCTACGGAGCCGTAGCACAGTCATTCTCCGCGGATGACGAGATGATATGCGCGAGCGAGAGCGATGTCATAGGCACCACCGCCGACAACATCGAGGGCAACTTCAAGATCTTCTTCGGTGCGCAGAAGTCGATCAACAACATCGACATAATGCTCAACAACACCAACGTCGCCCCGTCGCACAAACTTTTCCTCCCGAACGCCGTCGCACAGGCAGTGCTCACCGACGAGGAGAAGGAGAACGGAGTGGCGCTCATCGAGTTCGGTGCCGGAGTGACCTCGCTGACGATATACAGGGGAAAGATACTGCGCCACTACTCCGCAATCCCGTTCGGAGGCAAGAGCATCACTTCCGACATCAGGTATGAGTGCGGATTCACGGACCATCTCGCAGAGAACATCAAGCTCGCGTTCGGTGCCTGCATGACGGACAAGCTCGCCTCTCTCAGCGAGAAGATAATCCAGATCAATGACGACGAGACCGGCTCATACGAGCAGCTTCCTGTCAAGTATCTTTCCGAGATAATCGACAGCAGGGAGCGCGAGATAGTCGATGCGATGCTCTATATGATACAGGAGAGCGGCTATGCCGACAAGCTCCGCAACGGTGTTGTCATAACGGGAGGCGCCGCAAACATGGTGAACCTCACGAACCTCATAAGGGAGCGTTCCGGGTACACGGTGCGTGTCGGATATCCTCGCGCCCGCAGCTTCAGCGCAGACGGATGCGCCGGAATCAACGAGATGAGCGCCGCTGCATCGATAGGAATGATACTGGAGGCAAAGAAGGACCCGCATCTCAACTGTACCGAGGACGTATACGTCGCTCCGGCTCCTGCAGAGGAGAAGGTCCGGGAAGAAGAAGGCCCTGCCGCTCAGAGCGCTGCCGTTCCGGAAGAGCCCGAGCTCTTCAACACCGAGGTGATAACGCCTAACAAGAAGCGCAGGGACAGGAACGAGAAGAAGAGCAAGGGACTGATTTCCTGGAGCGGAATCACCAGAAAGCTCGGCAACATGGCCGAGAAGGCCTTCGACAACACGGTCGGTGACCTGTTCTATGACATGGGAGAATAAAAAAACGACAATATATGGTAGACGATTCAATTATTGACACAATCACCCCGGTCGACTGGGCGACGTCAGACGAGATCATCAAGGTGCTCGGCGTGGGCGGCGGAGGCTGCAATGCCGTAAGCTACATGTACAAGCAGGGAATCAAGGGATGCAGCTTCGTTGTCTGCAACACCGACTCCCAGGCGCTCAGGTGCAGTCCTGTCCCTGTCCAGATCCAGATGGGACGCGGACTCGGAGCCGGAACCAACCCTATCAACGGACGCAACGCGGCCCTCGAGAGCCAGGACCAGATCGAGAAGGTCGTCCTCGGTGACAACACGAAGATGCTCTTCATCACCGCAGGAATGGGCGGCGGAACCGGAACCGGCGCAGCTCCTGTCATCGCGAAGATGGCCCACGACAAGAAGATCCTGACGATAGCTGTCGTGACGCTTCCGTTCCTCAACGAGGGAAACGAGGCGATCACCCGCGCCGTGGACGGAATCCATGAACTGGGAAAGAACGTCGACAGCCTCATCCTCATCAACAACGAGAAGCTCCACGAGCACTACAGCGACCAGCTGATCAAGGATGCCCTCCCGAAGGCCGACGAGGTGCTCGCGACAGCAGTGCGCGGCATCGTCGAGATCATCAAGAGGCCGGGCTACATCAACGTCGACTTCAAGGATGTCGAGAACATGATGAGGGACAGCGGAATGGCCCTGATGGGCTGCGGCGTCGGAAGCGGCAAGAACAGGATAGAGGATGCCGTCCGCTCCGCGTTCGAATCTCCGCTTCTCAACGACTTCGACCTGAAGACCGCGAAGAAGGTCCTCGTCAACATCACCTGCAGCAACAACGAGCAGGGCCTCAAGATGAGCGAACTCAACGAGATCAACAGGAAGATTGACGAATACACCGGTCGTGCACACAACTTCAAGCACGGTCTCATATACGATGACGACCCGGAAATCGGAGACACGATCAGGATCACCTCGATTGTCACCGGTCTCAAGTTCTCCGACATCATCAACAACGGACGCGACCTGGGCAATCTCATAATGATAGGCAAGGACTTCACCTACAGCAAGACCGAGACTGCAAGCAGCGACGGCATCACCCTGTTCGAGAACGAGAGTTCACACATCGGATTCAGTTCCAACAAGGGCAACGTATGCTCATTCCACTTCGATCCGGACGACAAGCCCGCCCTCATCCTCACCGCCGGCGAGCAGAGGGCTGAACTCGAGAACATCCCTGCAATAAGGAGGAGAAAATCATGAGAAGGACAAGAGTAAGATTCGCGCCGTCCCCTACCGGGCCGCTCCACATGGGCGGAGTGCGCACCGCATTGTATAACTACCTGTATGCCAAGAAGAATGGCGGAGATTTCATAATCCGCATAGAGGATACCGACTCTCACCGTTTCGTTCCGGGAGCGGAGCAGTACATAATCGAGGCTCTGAACTGGTGTGGCATAATTCCCGACGAAGGTGTCGACGAGAACGGCAAGGTAGTCGAGGTCGCTTCGGAGAAGCACCCCCACGCTCCTTACCGCCAGAGCCAGAGACGCAGCATATACCGCCAGTATGCGGAGCAGCTGATCGCATCCGGGAATGCATACTACGCATTCGACAGCGCTGAGGAACTCGAGAAGGCACGCGCCGAGGCCGAGGGCCGTGGCGAAACCTTCATCTACAACAGCACCACCCGCAAGGTTCTCCGCAACTCCCTCACCCTCCCGAAGGACGAGGTCGACAGGCTGCTGAACGAGACCACGGACTGGACCGTCAGGTTCATGATGCCGGAGGACGAGACAGTGGCGATGGATGACCTGATCCGCGGGCATATAGAGGTGAACACCTCGACGCTCGACGACAAGGTCCTCTGGAAGAGGGCCGACGAGCTGCCGACATACCACCTCGCAAACATAGTTGACGACCATCTGATGGAGATAACAGAGGTCATCCGAGGCGAGGAGTGGCTTCCGTCGCTTCCGCTCCACTACCTGCTCTACAGGGCATTCGGATGGACCGACACCCAGCCGCGCTTCGCGCATCTGCCGCTTCTGCTGAAACCTGTCGGCAACGGCAAGCTCAGCAAGCGCGACGGCGACAAGATGGGCTTCCCGGTATTCCCTCTCAACTGGCTCAATTCCGAAGGCGAGACCTACCACGGATACCGCGAGGACGGATATTTCCCTGACGCATTCGTCAATCTCCTCGCAATGCTCGGCTGGAATCCGGGCACCGAGCAGGAGATATTCTCCATGCAGGAACTCATCGACGCCTTCTCGCTCGACAAGGTCAGCAAGAGCGGCGCGAAGTTCAATCCGGAGAAGGCGAAGTGGTACAACAAGGAATACCTCAGGATGAGGCCTGACCGCGAGCTCGCGGAGGCCTTCATGCCTGTGCTCGCCTCGAAGGGTATCACGGCCGACCCGGACTTCGTCACGAGGGTCGTCACGCTCATAAAGGAAAGGGCCACGTTCGTATCGGACTTCTGGACCATAGCGTCATACCTTTTCATCGCTCCGTCGGAATTCGAAAAGTACGGCGTCAAGGCCGGTGCCGCATCCGAGAAGCCTTCGGACCCCAACCGCCCGGTCGACCCGCGCGCGAAGGTATATGACGACGCTGCACCCGCACCGTTCCTCGCAAAGGATGTCGACAAGTTCTGGAAGCCGGAGGTTGTCGAGATGGCATCGGATGCGCTCTCGAACTATGGCGCCGAAGGGCTCGAGGAATATATCCGCGGTAAGGAGATGCCAATCGGCAAGGTGATGAACTGCATCCGACTGGCTCTTACGGGAGCTTCGAGCGGACTGGGCATAGCAGACATAATCAGCTTCATCGGAAGGGACAAGGCCCTCGAGAGGCTCGCCTACGCAAGGCAGAGACTCGGCTAGTCCCGGTCAGACAGAAGGGCGATGGCTTCGTCCAGAGAGATGGCGTCTTCTATCGAGAAGCCGCCATTTTTCGTGCGGCGCAGCGAGCTGAGGAACGCACCGCTGCCCAGAGCCTCGCCGAGGTCGCGCGCGAAGGCGCGTATATAGGTACCCTTGCTGCATGCGACGCGTATCATCGCCGTCGGCAGGCTGTACCCGCTTATGTCAGCGACATTGATGCGGCTGCTTTTGTCCGCCCTTGCGGAAGGCTTGGCCCCTTCGCAACCCGTGTCCACCCTCGGACACGTCAGAGGGAGGGGCCCGCTGGATCCGCAGGATACAGTGGGAGGGATGGAGCGAAGCGGAAGGTTTGAAGGGGCCTGGCCTGGAGCCGGGCGGTATGAAAGCAGCTCCAGATCGTAAATGTTTATGCGGTTGGCGGTAAGCAGGCCTTCCGCATCGGCGAGACGCCCCTGCTTGAAGAGTTTTCTTGCCGTCTCATATGCGCGCACCCCGTCGACGGACTTTGCGCTGAAAAGCGGCGCGACCTGGTCCTGCTCGCCGACAAATGACGGGAGAACGGCCCTGACGGAGTCCTCGCTGACACCATCCGTCGGATATTCGGCATCTATGTCCTTCTCGAGGTCGAACGACGGAGTGGTGGCTCCGAAGGTGACGCCGGCAACATATTCCTTCGCTGAAGCCTGCAGGGACTCGGCGCGTCGGGTCGCCGGCCCTATGCAGACGAGAAGTATCCCGGTCGCGAGCGGGTCCAGCGTCCCCGCATGCCCGACCTTGAGGTTCTTCTTGCCGAAGTGGCGGCACGCCGCATACTTCACCTTGCGGATGACATCGGCTGATGTCCACCTGTAAGGCTTGTCGATCGGCAGAACTATCCCTTCCGGATAGTCTTCGATGTTATTTGACAGGGATCTTGGCAACTCTGTTGACATGTCTTCCGCCTGCGAATTCAGACGCAAGACACTCGCGGACCATCATCACGGTCATCCTGTAGGTGGCGAAGCGCGCCGGGGTCACGAGAATGTTGGCATTGTTGTGCTCACGGACGAGTCTGGCGACCTTGGTGTTCCATGCGAGACCGGCCCTGACGCCCTGGTGCTTGTTCAGGGTGATGGACATGCCGTTGCCGGTGCCGCAGATGGCGATGCCCCTCTCGATTTCTCCCTTCTCGATGGCTTCTGCCATAGGATGGGCGAAATCAGGATAGTCACAACTTTCCGGGGAGTCGGTAC
>R11__coassemble_1582_pt1 | contig 12551 bp, 5 predicted proteins | sample R11__metabat2_high_PE_044 | metagenome-assembled genome bin R11 | reverse complement strand
CTCTGGGACCGCTACGACCCATATCAGCAGATCATGGACTACGAGCCTGAGACCCACCGCCAGAACATCCGCGGCACAGCTGGAATCACCTGGAACATCGTAAAGGGCCTCACCTACCACACAGAGCTCTCCCTCGCGCGTACCTACAACCAGTCGAAGACCTGGGGCGGCGCAATCCACAACAGCTATCTCAACGACACCACCGGAGAGAAGCAGTGGGCAGGTTCCGCACAGCTCTCCAAGTCTGACTCATGGAGCATGCGCTGGACCAACACCCTCAACTACGACTTCACCGTCGGCAAGATCCACCACTTCAACATCCTCGCAGGTCAGGAAATGACCAACTCCGGCGGAAATTCAATCACCGTCAAGGCTGACCACTTCCCTGCAAACTTCACGAAGGAGAACGCATTCGCGATGATCAACCAGTATGACAACACGGCCACGACCCTTAAGGCTGCCGAGATGTTCTCCGCAGGCTACACGACCCCTAGCCGCATCCTCTCATACTTCGGCCGCGCGAACTACACGCTCAACGACAAGTACCTCTTCACCCTCACGTTCCGCGCCGACGGTTCGAGCAAGTTCGCTCCGTCAAACCGCTGGGGCTACTTCCCTGCAGCAGCATTCGCATGGCGCATGGGAGACGAGCCTTGGATGAAGAACATCAACTGGATGGACGACCTCAAGCTCCGTCTCTCATACGGTACCGTAGGTAACGACGGCATCAGCGCCGACCTCTGGTCGCAGACCTGGTCCGCAAGCACCACGGCTGCCATCGTAGGCGGAACCAACTACGTCTCATATGACCTCTCGACCGCCATGGCAAACGCTGACCTCAAGTGGGAGACCACCATCACGAGGAACCTCGGTGTCGACTTCAGCCTCCTGAAGAACAGACTCTCCGGTACCGTCGATGTATACTGGAACACCACCAAGGACCTTCTCATGAACACGACCCTTCCTGGTATCACCGGATTCACGTCAACCTATGCCAACATCGGACAGACCTCCAACAAGGGTGTCGAGCTCTCCCTCAGCGGCGTTCTCGTGCAGACCAAGGACTGGGGCCTTACCATCGGCGGCAACATCAACTTCAACCGCAACAACGTCGACGCTCTCGCTGACGGCGTTTCCGGACAGTACGGCTCGGGCTGGTTCTCCAGCGGCAACCCTGCAAACGACTACGGTCTCTATGTAGGCCAGCCTGTCGGTCTCGTCCGCGGTCTCCAGTATGACGGATTCTACACCACCGCAGACTTCGACTACGACCCTGCAACCCAGGTCTACACCCTCAAGCCGGGCGTTCCTGACGTGTCCGCAAGCATCACCGGCGTATTCCACGGTGTCGACAAGAATGTCCCTACCGGCCAGAATGCACATCCGGGTATGACCAAGTACAAGGATATCGACGGCAGCGGTACCGTGGATTACGAGGACTATGACATCATCGGTAACATGAACGCAAAGGCTACCGGCGGTTTCAACATCTCTGCAAACTATAAGAACTGGGACCTCGGCGCATACTTCAACTTCAGCCTCGGCAACCAGATCTACAACATCACCAGGCTTGCATCCCTCAACGGATACAAGGAGACCGGCGTGTTCGAGAACCATCTTGCAATCCTCAAGGATTCATACAAGATCTACGACATCCAGAATGGCCAGCTCGTGCGCCTCTACAGCCCGTCTGACCTCGACGCTGTCAATGCAAACGCCCAGTATCCACTCTTCTACAATGAGAACGGTGTAGTATCCGACCTCGGTATCGAGGACGGCTCATACCTGCGTCTCAACACTCTCACGATCGGTTACACCCTTCCTAATACCTCGAGGGTGGCAAAGGCTCTGAGTCTCAGCAGCCTCCGCGTATACGCAACCGCTTACAACCTGTTCACAATCACCAAGTACTCCGGACTTGACCCTGAGGTCAGCTCGTCGGAGAACATGAACAGCTCGACCTATCCTACCCCTGGCATCGACTGGGGTTCATATCCTCGTGCACGTTCGTTCGTCCTTGGTGTAAATCTCGCATTCTAAAAACAGGCAGAAAGTATGAAAAAGATTCTTTATGCATTCATCGCTCTGGCAGGATGTCTCACCCTCACCCAGTGCAAGGACTATCTCAGCGTATCATCGCCTAACAAGTCCGACGACGAATTCGTGACCTCATCGGTCAGCGAGACCTTCAAGACCCTCGCATACTGCTACGGACAGTACCGTTCTGTAGCCGGCGGCGGAAACTACAACTGGAACGACTCCGCATCCGACTGCGAGTACTATCCTGAATACAACTCCAACAACGGCCGTATCGGCTATCTCCGCCCGAGCGAGGCCGGAGTAGACAACAAGAGCAGCCAGTTCAACAACCTCTACAAGATCCTTGCACGCTGCGCGCGCATCGCCAACATCATCGAGGAGAAGGACGAGTTCAAGAACGCTTCCGGCGTCAATGACTGGACCCAGCTCTACGGTGAGGCATGGACATTCTGGGCATACGGCTATTTCGAGCTCGTGCGCCACTTCGGCGACGTGCCTTTCGGAATTGAGAACTCCGTAGTCGAGGACTATCCTCTCACTTCACGCTTCGACATCCTCGATGCCTGCATCGCAAAGCTCAAGGAGGTTGAAGGATACATGTATGACCTCGGCCAGGGCGGCATCACCGCAGAGCGCATGTCACGCACCTTCGCCAACGAGCTCATCGCAGAGTGCGCCCTCTATTCAGGCGGATATCAGACCCTGCGTACCGATGTGGACGGCCTTTACGGAAACTTGAGCATCGAGAGCAAGTACACCGACGCCTCATCGAAGTCGCAGTACGGCCGCAGGAGCGACTGGCAGTCATACTACCAGACCGCGCAGACCTACTTCCGCAATGTGGTAAGCGGCTCCCGCAAGGGTACCGTGACCCTGCTCACCAGCGACGACCGCTCATATGCGAACAACCCGTTCCAGAGGGGTATCCAGTACATAATGGACATGGAGGTGTCTCCTGAGTCCATCTACGAGGTCGGCAACATCGCTCCTAACCAGTCGGAGCGTCCTTACTCTCAGGGCCGCCCTTCAAACGGAGGAAACACCAACGCAGCATGCTGCAAGGTATTCGGCGGTATCCGCATCATCCCTACCTTCTACTATGAGGGTTACGAGGACGGAGACAAGCGCTGGGATGCTTCCGCTGTGGTTACCGGTTCCGACGGAAAGGGCAACGAGGCCATCGTCACCCTCAAGTCCGGTTCGAAGCTCGACGGCGGTATCGCCACCAACAAGTGGGACATCAACAAGATGCGCAACCCATATGTGACGAAGTGCCGTAACTCCGGAATGAACTACCAGCTCTTCCGCATGTCCAACGCAATGCTCAAGCTCGCTGAGGTTGATGCCGCTCTCGGAGAGAATACCGAGGCCCTCAACATGCTCAACCAGCTCCGCAGCCGCGCAGGTGTCGCAACCCTTTCAGGCCTTACCGGTGACGCTCTCGTAAACGCTGTCATCGCAGAGACGAAGAGGGAGTGCCTCGGCGAGGGCGACATCAAGTGGGTTGAGGTCCGCACCGGCAAGATGACCGAACTCGGAAAGGCAATGCGCGCCGAGCTCAAGACCGTCATCGCAGGTCTCGAGAAGGACGGCTACTACAAGTTCGACAATGGCCGCGTCATCTCCAACTACATCTACACCAAGCTCGTGAAGAAGGATTCTCCTCTTACCTACGATGCAGTTGCAGGCGATCCTGCACTCACCCCGGGCTGGCGTGGCGTATATGACTACTCGACCATCTCGACTGTTGCAAGCGTCGTTTCCGGCACCACCCACAACCTCGCAATCGAGGGACTCTTCGAGTATATCGACCCGGATGGAGCAGAGGCAGCAGCCCTCATCGCTGACGGCTACAAGAAGGTTGACTGGGCAATCAACATGGTCAATCAGAAGGACCAGCTCTGGGACTACAACATGCTCTCCGGCATCGACCTGAGCGACGTTCCTCTCTACTACCACCCGATTCCTCTCGAGACCATCAAGCAGTCCAACGGACAGGTTACCAACGGATACGGTCTCCCTCAGCAGTAGGCTCTGACCTTCCGCTGAAGATATGATTGCAGCCCGGCCAAAAAGGTCGGGCTGCTTTTTTTCCTTGAGGATTCTTGCTATATTTGGTAGCACTAAAGACTGATACCGACCAATGAAAGGAAGAACTCTCCTGCTTGCCGCATTCTTCATGCTCCTGCCGATGATGTCAGGGGCCCGGACAACCTCATCCGTCCCCGCCAGCACCTGTGAAAGGTGGGGCGTCTTCGAACTGGAATACTCCGCCAACGTCAAGGGCAACCCGTTCGACGTCTCGCTCGTGGCTACCTTCACCAACGGAGATGAGAGCATCACCGTACGCGGATTCTATGACGGAAACGATACGTTCAGAATCCGTTTCATGCCTCCTTCGGAGGGCCGTTGGAGTTATGTGACTTCCAGCAGCGTCCCTTCCCTGAAGGGAAAGAAGGGCAGTCTTACATGCACCGCTCCATCGGAAGGGAACCATGGCCCGGTTGAGGCTGACGGCCTTCACTTCAAGTATGCCGACGGGACGCGCTACTATCCTGTCGGGACAACGTCCTACGACTGGATGCACTATCCAGTGGAGGGATTTCAGGAGAGGACGCTTGCCTCACTCGAAGAATCCGGTTTCAACAAGATCAGGTGCCTTTTCTTCCTGCACAACCTTCAGGTCGAGTATCCTGACGTATATCCTTTCGAGAAGAATTCCGACGGCAGCTGGGATTACTCGCACTTCAATCCAGAGTACTTCCAGTACGTCGAAAAGTATATCAAGGCCCTCGGAGAGATCGGGGTTGAGGCAGACCTCATTCTCTTCCATCCTTACGATGGAGGACGCTGGGGCTTCGACAGGATGCCTCTGGAGGTGAACCTGCGCTATCTGAAGTACATCACGGCAAGATTCGCCTCGCTCCGGAATATCTGGTGGTCCCTGTCGAACGAGTTCGACGCCGTGAAGGGAATACCCGCGGAGGACTGGGACAAGTTTGCCTCATGCGTCAGCGAGTCGGACCCATATCACCACCTCCTCTCTATTCACGGGCTGACGGCTTCATACTACAACTACTTCGAGCCTGTTTTCACCCATACGAGCATTCAGGACCACGCTCCGGTGCTGGAACAGGGGCGCGCGTTCACAATACGCAACATCTACAAGAAGCCCGTGATCTTTGACGAAGTCTGCTACGAGGGCAACCAGACCAGCCGCTGGGGCTGGCTCAGCGGCGAGGAGATGCTGCGGCGCATGTACAACGGACTCATGTCCGGTACATACGTCACCCATGCGGAGTGTTTCAACACTTCGGATCATGAAGATGCCACCAACTTCCTCGCATTCGGAGGAGAATTCCATGGCGAATCATGGAAGAGGATACGGTTCATGCGCGAGATACTCGACGACCTCCCTGCACCGCTGGGCCTCGCTGACAGCAGCTGGGACCCTTATACTTCCACTGCAGGTGACGGATACTACCTCATCTACTTTGGAGACGAGATCCGCCAGGAGTGGGTTTTCGACCTCCCGACCAAGAATGCCGCGAACGCAAAGCTCGGGGCAGGCGTGAAGTTCAAGGTCGAGATAATCGACACCTGGAACATGACCGTCACCGAGTGGCCGTCGACGTTCGAGACCGGGGCTCCGGGCCGCTACCGCGTGACAGACAAGGACGGCGGGCTGGTCCGTCTGCCTGCAAGACCTTATATGATGCTTAGAATCAAGAAGATATGAAAAAACTGATCATCGCTCTGGCAAGCCTTGCCATACTTGCATCCTGCGCCGGGAATGTCGACAGGGCGCCGTACGGGACCTACATGAATCCCATACTCGGCGGCGACTATCCCGACCCTTCTATCGTGAGGGACGGGGACGACTACTACATGACCCACTCGTCATTCGACTACAATCCGGGCCTCATAGTGTGGCACTCGAAGGACCTCGTCAACTGGGAGCCTATAAGCTACGCCCTTCATGAGTATCTCGGAAGCGTGTGGGCTCCCGACATATCGAAAGTCGGGGACAGGTTCTACATCTACTTCACGGTCCACAACCGCAGCAACTGGGTCGTGTATGCCGACACCCCGTACGGTCCGTGGAGCGACCCGATTGACCTCCATGTCGGACAGATAGACCCGTGCATTGCTGTCGATGCGGAATCCGGGACGAAATGGCTGTTCCTGAGCGGCGGCAACCGCAAGCGCCTCACGGATGACGGACTGGACACCGTCGGCGAACTTGAGCATGTCTACGACGGATGGCCTATCCCCGAGGACTGGGTCACGGAGGGCCTTGCTCTCGAAGGTCCGAAGATCAGGAAGATCGGCGACTGGTGGTATTTCATTGCTGCAGAGGGCGGTACGGCCGGTCCTCCTACGAGCCACCTCGTCTCCATCGCGCGCAGCAAGTCGATTGACGGGCCATGGGAGAACTCTCCATACAACCCGCTTGTCCATACATACAACAATACCGACCGCTGGTGGTCGCGCGGCCACGGGTCGCTCATCGACACCCCTGACGGGCGCTGGTATGTCGTATACCATTCGTATGAGAACGGCTACTACAACCTCGGACGCCAGACGCTTCTCGAGCCTGTCGTCCTCAACGACGAGGGGTGGTTCGAATCGCTCGGCGAGAACATAGTCGAGGATCCTATAGCCGCTCCGCTTCCGCTGCAGCCTCTCGGTGACAGGAAAGCACACCTCGGAGAGTTCCGCATCGGGCTCGACTGGAAGTACTACAAGGACTTCAACCCTGACCGCGCCACGGTCTCCGACGGCGTCCTTACCCTCAAGGCCCAGGGCACATGCCCGGGAGACTCGGCCCCTATGATGTTCGTCGCGGGAGACCATGCCTATGAGTTCGAGGTCGAGATAGACCGCGACCCGGAGGCAACCGCCGGCCTTGTAGTCTACTACAACAGCCAGTACTATATCGGCGAGGGCTTCAACAGTGCCGGTACGATGCGCTTCCGCAGGGACAAGGGCGGCCGTCGCCAGAGAATACCTGACGTGACCCATGTCTGGCTGCGCCTGCGCAACGACCATCAGATTGTCACCGGTTGGTACAGCCTCGACGGAGAGGAATGGCACAAGGATGACTGGGGCATAGAGGTCTCCGGCTACAACCACAATGTATTCCACGAATTCCAGAGCCTTCTTCCGGGTCTCGTCGCAATCGGCGAGGGCGAAGTGAGGTTCAGCAACTTCAAGTATCGGGTACTCGACTGATGAGAAGAATCGCAATCATCATTTCCGCAATGCTCCTCTGTATAGGAGCAGCGGCGCAGACGGAGCGCTGGGACAGATTCGAAGTCTCATTCACCGCTTCCGTCAAGGGCAACCCGTTCGACGTCAACCTTTCCGCCGTGTTCACCAACGGCTCTGACAGAATCGTTGTCCGGGGCTTCTATGATGGGGACGACACCTTCAGGCTGCGTTTCATGCCGTGCTCCGAGGGCAGGTGGACATATGTCACCAGCTCGAATGTTCCGGCCCTCAACAGGAAGAAAGGCTCGTTCGAATGCATCCCCGCGACGGGGAACAACCATGGACCGGTAGGCGTCAATCCTTCGGATCAGCATGGCTTCGCCTACGCCGACGGCACCGTGTTCCATCCTGTCGGGACAACGGCCTACGTGTGGAACCACCAGACCGAATCGAGGCAGGAGCAGACGCTGCGCTCCCTCGAGGCGGCAAGGTTCAACAAGGTCAGGATGTGCATATTTCCGAAGTACTACTCGCTCGTCCATGAGACTCCGGAACTGTTCCCGTTCGTAAAGGAAGGTGACAGCTTCGATTTCGAGACCCCCGACCCTGCGTACTGGAGGCACCTGGAGTACCTCCTCGACAGGATGGAAGCCATCGGGATCCAGGCTGACCTCATTCTTTTCCACCCTTATGACAAGGGGCACTGGGGCTTCGACCACATGAGTCAGGAGCAGAACCTGCGATATCTCGATTACTGCGAGGCCAGGCTGGCCTCATTCCGCAATGTCTGGTGGTCTCTGGCCAACGAGTATGACTACTGCACGGCAAAGAGTTCGGACGACTGGACGGAACTCATAGCGCGTGTGAACGGGAATGACCCATACGGTCACCTCGTCTCCATACATGGAAGCACCGCGAAGTATTACCCGTACTGGAATGGCGGCCTGACCCATACGAGCATCCAGGATGAGGCTCCTGTGGAAGATTTCGGCCGCGCGGCGACGCTGCGCAACATCTACCCTATGCCGGTGGTGATGGACGAAGTGTGCTACGAAGGCAACCTATCGAGCCGGTGGGGGCGCCTCAGCGGTCAGGAGATGCTGCACCGCATATGGCAGGGCCTCATTGCGGGAATCTACGTGACCCATGGTGAATGCTACCAGTTCGAGGCGGGCGACTTTGATGACATCTTCTGGGCGAAGGGCGGCGAATGGAGGGGCGAGTCCTGGAAGCGCATAGGCTTTACCCGCAGCATAATCGACCCTCTGCCACGGAGTCTCGAACTCGCCGATACCAGCCGCGACCACCAGACCGCGACCGACGGCGAAGGCAACTACTATGTCTACTTCGGGACAAGGACCCAGGACAGCTGGACCTTCAACATCCCGGCCAAGTGCGCCGGATATGAGAAGCCTTCCGCCGGCACGAAGTTCAAGGTCGAGGTCATCGACACCTGGAACATGACTGTAAAAGAACTTCCGGAAATCTTCGAACTTGCTCCGGCAAGCGACTATCGGATGTATGACACCCAGCACAGAAAGATAAGACTACCACTCACTCCTTATATTCTCCTTAGAATTACAAAGTTATGAAAATCAAGCTATTGACCGCTGCAGTGGCGCTGCTCTCATGCGCTCTGCTCTCCGCTCAGACAATCGACTACAAGGGACAGACGGTCCAGCTCGGCCCGAAAGCCTTCCTTGTCGACGCGAATTCCACTGTAAGTTCGCCTTACGTCTTCAAGACCTTCAATGAGGCCATCGCCAAAGTCACTGACGGTACGGTCGACGAGCCGATGAAGGTGTATATTGCACCATGGGTTTACTGGGTCGACGACCCGGATGACGGGCAGATACGCCGCCGTCCTGACGGAGGCACCCCGATAGGCCTTACAATCAGGTGCGAGAGCCTCCAGCTCCTCGGCATGACCGACAATGCGCACGATGTCATCCTCGCATCGGCACGCGGCCAGAGCCAGGGCTCGGTCGGCAACTTCACCATGTTCGACATCTACGGAAACGACTTCGTCGCGAAGGACATCACCATCGGAAACTACTGCAACATCGACCTCGTATACGAGCGCAAGCCGGAACTCGGACGCAAGGCGAAGTATTCCGCAATCACCCAGGCCCAGCTTGCCTTCGGCCACGGTGACCGCTACTATGCCGAGAATGTCCGCTTCGAGGCCCGCCTGAACCTCTGCCCGTTCAACGGGTCGAAGCGCACCCTGTTCGTCGGCTGCCATTTCGAGAGCACGGACGATTCCCTCAACGGGACGGCCGTATATCTCGGATGTGACCTCGACTTCTATGGCCGCCAGCCGTTCGGAAGCGCCAGCCTCTACGGAACCGTCTTCCTCGACAGCGACTTCAATGTCAAGCACGGAGAGGCCGTCCAGGCCGTCAGCAAAGGCGTCTACCCGCATTCTCTTGTCGACGTCCGCTACCATGCCGGCCGCCAGGTCGGCCTTGCGTGGACCTTCCGCCCGGAGGATTGGCTCCGCTGCTATCAGTACGGCATAACGCTCGACGGGCAGCCTGCATTCATAGGCGCATCGAAGCCGACGACCACGGTGCTTCTCGACCAGAGCACCCAGCTTGCGGCCTACAGGCTCACGGATGATGACGGAACGGTCATCTACAACACATACAACCTCCTCCGCGGCGAGGACGGATGGGACCCGCAGGGTCTCAAGGACAAGGTGCAGGAACTCAGCAAGCGCGACGGACGCGACTACGCCAACATTCCTACCAACCTTTCGATAAACCTCAGGGAAGCCTCTATCCAGACCGGAGATGCCGGCCTTCAGCTCAAGGCTGCCGTCTACCGCCATGTCGGTTACAAGATGAACAACCAGACCATCTTCTGGAAGGTGCAGCCAGGCTATGAGAAGTTTGTAAGCCTTTCCGCTAAGTCCGGATCCGAGTGCGTCGTGTCCTCCACCAACCACGAAGACAAGACGCAGGTCTTTGATGTCATCGCATACACCGAAGAAGGCCTTCAGGCTGCTGTGAAACTGACCGTCACTCCGGATTTCGTAGCGGCTCCAGCAATGACAGGCAAGCCGACGATATCCATTTCCGGTGGCGTCGCCTCAGTCGATTACGACATCGACCTCGAGGGGCGTGCGGACGAGAGCCTTGTAACATGGTACCGCTGCGATGACAGGAAGGGAAACGGCGCTGTCCCTGTCAGCGTGTCCCGAGGCGGCAAGCCGCAGAAGACCTATACGCTTCAGAGCGGTGACGCCGGCAAGTATATCTCTGTCGGTGTGGCTCCGAAGCATCTTCGCTGCGAGGCAGGGGAGGAAGTTCGCACCGTCAGCAAGAGTCCTGTGAAGGCATCGCAGGTCGCTTCGTCAAAGCACTTCGAGACTGACTTCAGCGATTTCCCTACTGACAACCAGCTTGACGTGCGCCCTGGCTACTGGACCGTAGATGCATTCAAGCCCGCCGACACTGCGGACTACAACTGGCAGGTGGACCTTAACCTTCCATGCTGGACCTACGGCAGCGGAATCAACGGCGCGAAGGGCCTCGGAATACAGCAGCTGCAGCAGGGTGCTCGTCTGCGCTACACTCCTGTGAAGGGAAAATACGGCGACATGAGCGTCACCTGGCAGGTCGACCCAGCTAAGGACGGCGGCCAGGGATTCGCGAGTGCGCGCCAGCAGTATCTCGACCTCTTCATAAAGTTCGATACCCAGACACTTACGGGATATGCGCTGCGCGCCATCCGTACGACGAAATTCGCGAATGCCGTCGATATCGTCCTGGTGAAATATACCAATGGTGAGACTGAGTACATCTGCGAGCCTGTTTCGACGGACTGCTTCCTTACCGGATGCGTGCTTTCCGTATGGACTGAAGGCAGCAGGATTGTCGCTCATGTCGAGGGACCGACCCATCTTGCAACCCCGATCGACGACCCTCGTATCCACAACACGGTCGACATCGAGGCTCCGTACAGCTCCAATGACTTCGGCGGATTCGGCCTCCAGCACACCAGTACGGTCGGCACCGAAAGCCGCATCCTGATCCACTCTGTAAAGGTCGACTGGAAGTAGCCTAGTAGCAGAGGACAGACCAGAGGTCGCGGATGCGGCTCTCCGGGTCCCATTTCCCGTCGAAGGTCCACCGGGCGGTCATGCTGTACTGCGGTACGGCATTCTCCGCCTCGGTCAGGTTGTCCCTGAGCCATCCGCTGTTGCCGCCTTCGCGCCAGCAGCCCCAGTAGTATGTCCGATGCCCCCACGGGCATGGGTCGAGGACCTTGTCAGTGTATGCGTAGGCGATGTCCTCGTCCTTGATCATCTTCGACATGCGGCAGTTCAGGAGGAAGAACTGATGGTCGTGGTGGAAGCGGCCGAGCACCGTCGGCACCATCGCGTCGAAGCATGAATCCTTGATGACCAGCTTCTGGGCGCGGTCGTTGTGGCCGTCATGCCAGATGATGGCGTGGCCGGCTCCCGTGAAGGTGCTGCGGGTGACGTAGCACCATCCTCGAGGACAGAGGAAGTCGATACCGAGGCATCTGACGTCGAGGTCGGCGTGGTAGTACATTCCGCCGCCCGGAGCCCACAGCGACAGGGCGTCGTTGCCGGCTGCCCAGACATTGGAATTGATCACTATGGTGCGGGTCGCACGCCCGAAGATAGCCATCTGATGGGATGTGACGCCCTCGACGGTGACTCCGTAGTCATTGTAGACTGTCAGACCGCTTATGACGCAGTCATCAGCGCCTTCCTGCAGGACTATGACTCCGTTGCCGACCTCCTTGCCGTGATATTCCTTTATCTCACGCGTAGCGGCTGTCTCGGCGAGGCTTATCCTGGTTTCGTCGCGGTCCTCTCCGACGAGAACTATGTTCGGACGGTCGATTATGACTTTCTGACGATAGTCTCCCTTGAGAATCAGTATCTTATATGGCTCGGACGGTTTCTCCGGAGCAGCCTCTATCGCTGCCTGGATGCTTTCTCCCGGCCTTACGACGGCGTCGAACTGCGAACGGTCCATCCGAGGCTTGCGGTACATCTCTATGAGACCGTTTTCGTTGGCCCCCCTGCTGTCGAGACTGATATTCACCTTTCCGGCCGGATCGTACCTGTCGGCCCACTCCTCATAGATCGGGTAAAGGTCTGCCGGGCGGCTGCCATACCAGCTGTAGCCGCTGCGCCTCTCGAATCCGATTTCCTCGAGACGCCTTCTAGGAAGTCCGTCGCGGTCGCAGACATATGGCTCGCAGTATTCGAGGTCATAGAAGCGGCCCCAGACAGGGGCGGCGTTCCTGTCTTCGAC
>R11__coassemble_1467_pt1 | contig 13225 bp, 10 predicted proteins | sample R11__metabat2_high_PE_044 | metagenome-assembled genome bin R11 | reverse complement strand
CGTCGTCTGCACCACAGACCTGCACTCCATGGGTCAGTTCATCCAGGAGGGTGACCGTGTGATGTTCGAGACCACAGTCAAGGTTGAGAACAGCAACCGTGAGATCCTCATCGGCTCCGACGAGCAGAACCTCGACCAGCTCAACTACCTCGCAGGCAAGAGGGTAGAGCACTGCAACGCAATGGCACAGCTCGGAACCAAGCTCGCCCACATCGACGGCGGCGTTCCTCAGATCGAGGTCTCGATCGACCGCATCAACGAGGCCAACCTCGGAGCGATATTCTACTTCTTCGAGTTCGCATGCGGCATCAGCGCATACGTCCTCGGCATCAACCCGTTCAACCAGCCGGGCGTTGAGGCATACAAGAAGAACATGTTCGCACTCCTCCGCAAGCCGGGCTATGAGGCTCAGACTGAGGAGATTCTCAAGAGAATATAACCGGAATGGAGAAGCTTGACGAGACAAGAAAGAAGATAAACGCGATAGACGCTCAGATTGCGGACCTTTTCGAGCAGCGCATGCTCGAGGTCCGCAGCGTCGTCGAATACAAGATGGCCAACGGCCTCCCGATAATCGACGAGAAACGCGAGCAGGATGTCATCCGCAACAATGCCGCCTCGTGAAGGACGATGAGATCAGGGAGTACCACATCGAGATGCAGAAGACGATGATGGCCCTGTCGAAGGACTATCAGAGGCGCATCATGAAAGGTATGAAGATAGCCGTCAGGGGCGGGGAGGATTCTCTCTGCGCCGACGCGGCAAGGCATATATTCCCGGACGCCCAGATCGTTTCCTTCAAGACCTTCGAGTCTGCATGGGAAGCCTGCGAGAACGGGGAGTGCGACGCTGCGGTCCTCCCGATGGAGAACAACCAGTCCGGTGAGACCGGAGCCGTTACGGACCTCATGTTTTCCGGCAGCCTGTACGTCAACCAGGTCGTCGAGATCGAGTCCGAAGGAACTACGACGCGTTTCGGCGCATTCTCCAGGGCCCTCGACACGAACTCCGACAAGTCGTCGAGGATGGGCAGACGCTTCATCCTGATGTACACCGTCAGGAACGAGGCCGGCTCACTCGCGCAGACCCTGAACATAATCGGCGCCCACAGCTACAACATGTGCAACCTCAGAAGCCGCCCGATGAAAGACCTCATGTGGAACTACTACTTCCTCGTCGAGCTCGAAGGTGACGTGAACACCGCTGAAGGGCACAGTCTTCTGCGTGAACTCGGGTCTCTGTGTGAGAGGCTCAAGCTCGCCGGAGCCTTCCATATTTCACATTAAAGCCTTTTCCTGCCATGAACATGGTATTCAAGCGCAAGCTCCTCATACCTCAGGAGATAAAGGAAATGTATCCTATCTCCGAGGATGGCGCACAGGCCAAGCTTGCCAATGACGAACAGATAAAGAAGATATTTACGGGAGAGGACGACAGGCTTCTGCTTGTCATCGGTCCGTGCTCCGCTGACCGCGAGGATGCGGTGATGGACTACATCACAAGGCTCCGCGAGGTACAGGAGAAGGTGAAGGACAGAATCCTCATCATCCCGAGAATATACACCAACAAGCCGCGCACTACAGGCGCCGGATACAAGGGCATGCTGCATCAGCCGGATCCTCTCCAGCATTCGGACATGCTGAAGGGCCTCATAGCCATACGCAAGCTCCACATGCGCGCGCTTAACGAGACAGGTTTCTCGTGCGCGGACGAGATGCTCTATCCGGAGAACCATCGCTTTCTCTCCGACCTGCTTTCATATGTGGCAGTCGGGGCGCGTTCGGTCGAGAACCAGCAGCACCGTCTCACGGCGAGCGGACTTGACCTGCCTGTAGGCATGAAGAACCCTACGAGCGGTGACCTGTCCGTCATGATGAACTCGATACGCGCCGGACAGTCTCCGCACACGTTCATCTACCGAAACTGGGAGGTCGAGAGCAAGGGCAATCCGCTCACTCACGCCATTCTCCGCGGCTACGTCGATTCGAGCGGCGTCAGTCACCCGAACTACCATTACGAGGATCTCGTGCGTCTTTCGAACACCTATGCCGGAAGCGGACTCGTGAACCCTGCTGTGATAGTGGACACCAACCATGCCAATTCGGGCAAGAAATATATCGAGCAGATCCGTATCGCGAGGGAGGTCATCCATTCCGCACGCCACAACGATGACGTGCGCAGGCTCGTCAAGGGCCTGATGATCGAGTCATATCTTGTCGACGGTTGCCAGAAGGCTGACGAAGGCGTCTACGGCAAGTCCATAACCGACCCATGCCTCGGTTGGGAGAAGTCTGAAAGACTCATCCTCGACATCGCCGATCTCTGGTAGAATAGGAAGAAGTTTATCAATGACCCTGCGTAGCTGTCCAGATACGCGGGGTCATTCCTGTTATCTTCTTGAAGGTGTTGTTGAAGGAGGATGCACTCGGGAATCCGCATGCTTTCGCAATCTGTTCCTGGGTGTCTGCCGGGTGTGTCAGGATATACTGCTTTGCATCAGCTATTCGCAGAGCCCCGATGTAGTCGTTGAACTGTACTCCGTATGCGAGAGGGAACACTCTCGCTGCTGTGCTCCTGTCTATGCCGGCCTTGGCTGCCACGTCCTGAATCGTGATGCCCTGGGTGAGATACATCTTCTGCCCCAGCAGGGCGGACTCGATGGCTGCCTTTGCATTGCGGTATTCGTCGGAATTCTGGAAATCGTCAATTCCGGTCACCTGGACCGGCTGCTCCTCTGCCGGGGTGCTTTCCGGCTGCGCTTCAATGCGGCCCGCAACCTGCGACGGCTCGGTGACCTCGACAGACAGCTTCGGCTCCGCCGACGGAACAACTCCGGAAACATTGTTTCTAAGCGCATCCCACATAGTATCGATTGATACCTTGTCTCGGCCAGCAAAGAGCCCGGACGAGCATATCTGACAGATTATCGCTGCGGTTATGATGCTGAATACAGTCGCGACGAACTGGTGGCCGATGTAGAATTCGCGCAGCAGGCTGATCTTCGCAATCGAAACGATCAGCAACATCGTGAAGTTGAATATCTCGAGATGGGCCGAGGATACGCTTCCCCCTCTGAATATGAAATCACGCATGCCGGCCAGGCTGTATTTATGTCGTATGCACGAGGCGATTATGTAGGAGATGAAGGCTGTCGCGCCTATCGCCAGCAGTATCCTGTATACATATACCATCAGAGTGTACAGGAACTGGTACTCCAGACCGGTATAGCCGGGCACCGGATAGACGTTGTAGGCTTTCTCGATGAAGTCAGCCGCATTCGACGGCCCTGCAAGGAACATGAATACCAGCTCGATGCAGAACACCATGACGGGCAGTATCACCCACATGACGTAGATCGCGCTGATTCTTCTCCTGGTCTCGGCAAGCTCTGCCAGATACATTATCGCCATCGGCAGCATCATGGGACCGATCAGCTGGGCGATGATGCTCGTTATGACCAGCAGCTGCGGGCTGGTCATCGCACACTCGTAGCAGGCATCGGTGAAGAAGTATACGGTTGCCATCGCCAGATAGAACACCACCATGCGGTACGTGCGCGACCTCGGCGCGATCAGTATGTAGATCAGCGCCCAGAACGCACATATTGCGCACGGCATGAATATGAACAGCTGGTTGAGCATCCGTACCCTTCAGTCTTCCTGCGCGCTACATCTGCTCCGCGCGGTACTTCTTTATGCCCTCTGCAAGGATGTGGAGAGCCTTCTTGAGCTCCGGAACCTCGAGCACGTAGGCGATGCGGACATGGTTCTTGATTCCCGGGGTCTTGTAGAACGAAGCGGCTGGGGTGACCATGGTGGTCTCGCCGTCGATCCTGAAATCGGTAAGCATCCACTTCGCGAACTTCTCTGCGTCGTCCACCGGAAGTTCGGCCACGGTGTAGAATGCTCCGTAAGGGGTAGGTGCGTATACGCCCGGGATTGCGTTGAGCATCTCGATGGCGCAGTCGCGGCGGCGTATGTACTCGGCCTTCACCTCATCGAAGTAGCTCTGAGGGGTGTCGAGAGCGCCGATTGCCGCATACTGCTCGAGAAGCGGCGGGCAGAGACGAGACTGGGCGAGCTTGAGTGCTGCTGCCATCACGTCCTTGTTGTGTGAGGCGATGCATCCGACGCGGGCGCCGCAGAGGTTGTATCTCTTCGAAACCGAATCGACGAGGATGACGTTCTGCTCGCACCCGGGGATGTTCATTGCAGAGAAATGCGGCTCGTCGGTGTAGCAGAACTCGCGGTATACCTCATCCGAGATGAGGAACATGTCGTGGCGCTTGCAGAAGTCGCCGATTGCGAGCATCTCCTCCTTCGAGAAGAGTTTTCCGGAAGGGTTGCACGGGTTGCTGATGAGGACTGCCTTCGTATGTGGGGTCACGAGCTTCTCGAACTCGGAGATGTCAGGGACCTTGAAGCCTTCACGGATGTCGGTATGGACAGCCTTGAGGGTGATTCCGTTGAGGAAAGCGAATGTCTGGTAGTTGGTGTAGTAAGGTTCGATGACGATTATCTCGTCACCCGGGTCTGCTACGATCTGCATTGCCTGTGCGAAGGATTCGCTTCCTCCGACGCTGATGAGCATCTCCGGGACTTCGATGTTGATGCCTATCTTCTTGTAGTACTTCTCTACCATACCCTTGCGGAGCTCGATGAGTCCTGCGGAATTGGTGTAGGATACATGGTGGAGTGTCCTGCATTTCTCAGCAACTGCCGCAAGAGCGCAGTCCGGGGACTTTATGTCCGGAGCGCCTACGTTGAGATGGTATACCTTTATTCCTTCTGCGGCTGCTGCGTCGGAGAATGGAACGAGTTTGCGGATCGCTGATGCAGGCATTGCCTGCGACTTGCTGGAAATCTTGAGTGACATGGTACTAACTAATAAATTTTTTAGAATGTAAATTTATTAAATTTTGTATCTTTCGCAAAATATTTGACAGATGACTTACTCAATAAAGCTCCCGCTTCCTGACGGATGGACTTCCGAACAGGACCAGTACGAAGAAGTGCAGAACGCGATGATAACCCATCTCGAGTGCCAGCTCAAGGGCCCGAAAGGCGTTGAGGCAGCCATGGACCTGTATGTCGGGGACATGCCTGACGGCACCACGGCCGAGGATGAGGCGTTCGCGAACTACGCCGACATGATAGGCTTCGAGGATGACGACGAGGACGAGGAGAACCCTATCGGAAAGTGGAAGTTCCAGAAGAAGGATGCTTTCGGCTTCTCCGGCATGCTCGAGGACAATTCAGTCCTGCTCGTGATGTGCGTCGAGATAAGGAAGGGCGCGCTTCTGATAGCAAGCGTCGTCGCAACCGATGACGATGGTCTCTCGAAGTGGTCGAAGTACCTCGAGGAGCACCTCAGTGTCTCGCAAGGATAAGGTGGTGGTCGATGCAGTCAGGCATCTCCTCCATGTAGTGCGTGACCATCAGCAGGGTCTTCTCGGGATTTTCTGAGAAATATTCGTCCAGAAGTCGGCGCAGCGCTTCGCGCGCGGTGTCGTCGAGACCGTGCATCGGCTCGTCCAGTATCAGCAGTTTCGGATCCTTCACGAAGACGCGTGCGACCAGCGCGAGCCTCTGCTCTCCGCTGGACACCTTCTGGAAACTGCGGTCGGCCAGGGCTTCTATGCCCAGCCTCCGCATCCAAAGGTCCACAGCCTCATCCTGCTGCTCATTCGTTGAGTGGCGCACTCCCAGTGTGTCGAAGAACCCGCTGGCGACGACCTCCCTCACCGTAAGGTCGAACTTGAACGCGCGGTGCAGCTCGGGGCTGACGAACCCTATGTTCTTCTTTATGTCCCAGATGCTCTCGCCGCTTCCGCGACGTCTGCCGAACAGCTCTATGTTGCAGGCGTAGGCCTGCGGGTTGTCGGCGCAGACGAGGCTCAGCAGGGTGCTCTTGCCGCATCCGTTCTCACCGGTGAGTATCCAGTGTTCGCCCTTGCGGACGCGCCAGTTGAGGTCCTTTATGATTGTCCTTTCGCCGTAGCGGATGTTGATGTCGTTGAACTTTATGACGTCTTCAGGCCCCGGTTCGCTCTTCCATTCCTCCTTTGGGAAGACCTTGAGACCCTCGACCCTGACAACGTGGGTGATGAAGGACGGGATGTCCTCCTTTCTGGAGACTACGAGGATGAGCGTGAACGCAGGATTCTCCGTCAGTTCTCCCAGTATCTCGCTGACCTGCAGGCGTGTCCTTGCGTCCAGCCCTATGCACGGGTTGTCGATTATCAGCACTCGCGGCACCATGATCAGGGTCTTGAGAAGCTGGAGCTTGCGCAGTTCTCCGCTGGACAGGGCGATGACGAACTTGTCCATGAGGGCGTCGAGTCCGAAGCGGGCGGCGTACTCGTCCTTCTTTCTCTCCGCTTCCTGCTTGTCCTCAGCCGCATCGACGTATTTTCTGAGTGCGTCGGCAACCGTCGGGACGAACTCCGGGTCTATGTCCATCTGGTTCCAGCGCTTCTGGTAATAGTATCCCTCGTCGGCCTCGCCGTATGAGTCGCGGAAACTTATGCTGCGGATGTTGTCATAGACGTAGTGTTTCTCCGAAGGGGAGAAGTCGTAGCGTACGGAATCGCCCTTGAGACGGCGGCGTCCTGTGGTGAAATCGACAAGGCGGCTCTTTCCAGCGCCGTTGGGGCCGAATATCGCGACCTGCTCTCCCTGTGCTACGCTGAAGTTGACGGGCTCGGCCATCGCGAACTCGCTCTGGACAGGGACTCCGTCATGGATTTCGATTATATTCTGCACTGACATCTAGAGTACTCTGTTGATCAGGTCGGCAAGAGGTCCCCAGAGCTGCTCCCTGTTGGCGAAGTGTATCGCGATGAGGGCAGCATACCTGAGGGCGAGGGCGGACTTTTCCTCGAGGACCTTCTCGTCCTCGGTGTCGAAGTAGACCCTCGAGAAGTAGTGCCATACGGTGTCCATCTGGGCGTTGTCTATATGGTAGAGCTTCTTCGTGAGGTCCTCCGGGCAGGTCTGGGTGACGAAGTAAACCATTCCGATGTCGAACATGGGGTCGCCGTGGCGGAAGTCCGCGAGGTCTATCCAGAAGTCCTCTATTCCGTTGGTGATTATGTTTCCTATGTGAAGGTCGCCGTGCAGGCAGGTCGTCGCGTCGGACGAGCCGTTTATGATCTTCATTGCATTCTCCTTCTGCGAAGGTGTGAGGAAGGTCGCCTTGTCGACCTGTCCGGTGTAGAAGCCCTTCGCGTCTCCGAAGAACGATGTGTCGCACGGGGTGCTGTGGAGCAGGCGGCAGAGTTTGGCGAAGCGTACCGAAATGTATTCTATCCAGTTCGGGTGGTTCGATATTGCGCGGGCAAAGGATTCCTTGTCATGGATTCTCTCGAACTCGACGCCGAGTCTCTTCCCATCGGTGACGAGCCTCAGGGCCTTCGGGACACGGAGCCCCAGCGCAGCGACCTTCCGGGCTGTCAGGTATTCTGTCTGCGGGACATCCTTGTCGATGTAGTCGCTGTAGAGCTTCATCATGCTGCGGCCGTCCCTGTTGTTGTAGCTGATGGCTGTGTAGCCGTCGCCGCTCTGCTCGTAGTCGTCGAGGTTTATGAGCTCGGGCGTAAGGCTGCCGCATTCTTCTCCGAACACCTTGTCGACAAGGCTTGCGAACTCCTTGTACGCGAAGGTGTCGGAAAGCTCGCTGAGGCTCGCGACGAGACCTCTGTAGTGCCATTCATGCTCCTTCTTGTCGCTGGTGTGGAATATCTTCCACAGTTCGTCGCCCTTTTCGGAATAGTCGCGCCATATCGCCCTCATGTTGGATAGCTTGTCTCCGAGGGCGACTGTCTTTGCGTCATGGGGCGCTGCCGCGAGGCGCTCGATTGCAGCCTTCTTCCTGTCGTGCCAGCTGGCTTCCTCGCTGACGCCGTTGACGAACTTGTCGGATTCAGCCTCCACGAGGGATGCCACCCTGTCGCCGAATTCGCCGCGCAGCTGGTCTACCGTGACTTCGGTGTCCTCGACCGTATCGTGGAGCGCCGCTGCGGCTAGAAGCTCCTGGTCGGAAGTCATCGTAGCGACGATCTCCACTGCCTCGAGAGGGTGCACTATGTATGGGAAGCCCTTTCCGCGGCGTTCGGTGCCGGCGTGGGCCTTCACTGCAAATTCAATCGCGCGGTCAAGCAGCGCTGTGTCGAGTGGTCTGTTTGCCATGGTGAGTTATTTCTTTTCCTGCATGAATGGAAGCTCGAGAGCCTGCTCGTAGATCCTCTGGGCGCGGGTCGCATTGTATTCGACAGGCCCGTTGAGTGCGTCGAAAAGGTACTTGAGCCCCTCGATACCGCCACCCTTCTCCAGAACATATACGACGCAGAGGTCCTGTATCGAGACCGTCGAGGCTATTATGTCGAGGTCCGTCGTACCGATCTCGTAGACAGCCAGCTGATAGGCATCCTCAGAGTACGTCTTCTTCATGTTCTCGATGTCGCCGAGAGTCTTGAATCCCAGCGCCTTGAAGACGTTGAGGTAAGGAAGGGGAGTCGCCTCGTGGATCTCGGCCTGGTTGATTGCGGCTATCTTCTGGTTCAGCTTGTCGAACGGACGCAGGTTCATGTAACTCTTGAAGGTGTCTCCGTCGAGGATGACGTCCTCGAACTTCCCGTCGGCGACGAGCCCCTGCACCTGGCGGCGGTAGTCGTTGATGCTCGTCCTGATCTTGCTGAACTGCTCGTCAGCCAGCTCGAGCATGCCGGCGAGGCGGTTGAGGTTCCTCAGGTATTCGTGCGGAATCTCGACTCCGGACTTGTAGCCTGTGTCATGGTACATGTTCGCCCAGACATGCTGCAGGGCGGTCCTCATCTGGAGCTCGAAGCGCATCGTGTTGATTTCCGGGTGCTCCGGGTCATTGTAGAGTTTCTTCGGGATGCGGCAGATGTAGTGCAGCGAGTTGTATCCGAAGCTGTCGAGCTCGTGCATCTTGCGCTTGTCGACGGAGTTCTTCCAGTCGATGCGGAAGTTGTTCTCGGCGATGGATGCGATCTTGTCGACCTCGTCGCTGTAGAAGGTTATGACTCTCGCCCCGACTATGTCGGTCAGGTCGTCGAGAGTATGGTATTTCCCTCCCTTGAGCTCAAGTTTTCCGGCAAGGCTCTGCTCCGTCTTGACGCGTGTCTCGATGGCGGTCACGAGTATGCCGTTCCTGCGCAGGCAGTCCGTCAGGGTCTTGCGCACTATTTCGTTCATCTTTTCGAAGGATTCCTTCCTTTCCCTGTACTCCTCCAGTATCATCTGGCAGTGGAGCGAGAGGCCGTATTCCGAGATATCTTTCATGGTCTGCAAATATAGTAAAAAGAGACCTGCCTTGAAACGGGCAGGTCTCTTTTTTATGCCTTCGGTGCTCCTACTTGTAGAGGAACCTCTTGATGCTCATCTTCGGGGTCTTCTCGAACGGCTGTGCCATTATCTCGACCTTGGAGATCTGGCTGTAGCCAGGGAGTACCTTGTTGGATGCCGTGCGGATGTGCTCGGGAACGTCCGAGATGGCCTCGGCGTCCAGCCCTGCCTTGTTCATCGCCTCATTGTCGAGGTATACGAGTGCGACGAGCTTGCCCGAACGGTCAACCACGACGGACTCGACTGCATACGGCTGAGAGTTGACTACGGCCTCGATTTCCTCAGGATAGATGTTCTGTCCGTTTGCGGAGAGGATCATGTTCTTGCTGCGGCCGCGGATGAAGATGTTGCCCTGTGCGTCGATGACTCCGAGGTCACCGGTGCGCAGGAATCCGTCGTCGGTGAAGGCTGCCTTCGTCGCCTCCTCGTTCTTGTAGTATCCGGAGCAGATGTTGACGCCCTTAGCCTGGATTTCGCCGACTATGTGCTGAGGATCGTCGGAATCGATGCGCACGGTGGCGCAGTCGACCTTCTTGCCGCAGGAGCCCTTCGCGTACTTCGCGTGTGCCTCGTATGCGAGGAGCGGAGCAGCCTCGGTCATTCCGTAACCTACGGTGTACGGAAGACGGATCTTGTGGAAGCAGTCCTCGACCTCAGGGTTGAGCGCTGCGCCTCCCATGATGAATTCCCTTACCTTGCCGCCGAATGCCTCGCAGAGCGTGTTGCGGACCTTGTTGTAGATTATGCGGTTGACGCCCGGGATTGCGGTGGCGATCTTCATCGCAGGTTTCGAGAGCACAGGCTTGAGGCTCGAACGGTATATCTTCTCCATTACGAGAGGAACCGTGATGACAAGATACGGCTTCACGTCCTTCATCGCCTTGAGAAGCAGCGACGGTGCCGGGGTCTTGCCGAGCCAGTGGACTGCGGCGCCTCCGCACAGAGGGTAGATGAACTCGAACACGAGGCCGTAGATGTGGGCCATAGGTAGCATCGAGACTATCTCGTCGCCGTCGTAGACAGGGAGCCTGCGGAGCGCGAAATCGACTGATGCGCTTATGTTCTCATAGCGGAGCATCACTCCCTTCGGAGCGCTGGTGGTGCCGGAGGTGTAGTTGATGACGGCTATGTCGGTGTCGTTGTCTGTAGGGAAATTGACGTCGGCTGCGGTGATGCCCTTCGGGTACTTCGCCTTGAAGTCAGCCTCCATCGAGTCGAACGCTGCCTTGACGGTCTCGTCGGGAGCGTACGGCATGGAGAAGTCATCGATGTTGACTATGCCCTTTAGCTTCGGCATCTTCGCGGTGTCGAGCTTCGAGAGTATGTCCGTGTCGGAGAACAGGAGCACGCTGTCGGAGTGGTCGACGAGGTTGTTGATGCTCTCGGGATGGAAGTCGGCGAGGATTGGGACGACTATGGTCTCGTATGTGTTGATCAGCAGGAAGGACGCAGCCCACCTGTTGGTGTTGCGGGCACACAGGGAGATCTTGTCCCCCTTCTTCAGCCCGGCCTTCTCGAAGAAGATGTGAAACTTCGTGATGATCGTGCAGAGGTCGGCGTAGGTCAGCGTCTCTCCGCGATACTGGCAGAGTGCCGGCCTGTCCCAATGGGTGCCGACTGTCTGCTGGAGTGCGTGAAGATAATGTTCCATAAGTTTTGCTGTTTGTTGAAATTGGACCAAAGATAGAATCTTTGGACGGATATTGTCGCGGCCGGGGGTGAAAAGGCTGCGGGTGTGGCGAAATATCCCGGCGAAATGACTAAATTTGTAGGGATACGAATTTTTATCGCATATGGCAACAATATTCAGGGTACTCACTCCGACAATCCTGTCCGATACGGTCAAGGACGGAATCAGGCATATCTCGGTCAATCCGAGCGAAATGGTCTGCAGCCAGCAGATAGACATCGAACTCGACGGCGACACCATCCGCCGCGTCACTTTCACCGGGGGCTGCGCCGGCAATACGCAGGGTGTCGCATCGCTCGTCGCCGGCATGAAGGTCGACGAAGCGTGCCGACGCCTCGAGGGCATCGACTGCCACGGCAAGGGCACCAGCTGTCCGGACCAGCTCGCGCAGGCTCTCCGCTATTCTCTTGAAACAATAAGGCTCTAAACATATGAAAAGGACAATTCTCTCGCTGCTTGCAGGCCTTTCCTGCCTCGTTGCCAGCGCCGATGGCGGAATGTGGCTTCCGTCGCTCATCCGCGAAAGGATAGACGACATGCAGAGCAAGGGCTTCAGGCTCGATGCCGAGGATGTGTACAGCATCAACCGGGCATCCCTGAAGGATGCCGTGGTCCAGTTCGGCGGCGGCTGCACCGGTGAGCTCATCTCCGGCAACGGCCTGCTGATCACAAACCACCACTGCGGCTACAGCCATATCCAGAAGCAGAGCTCCGTCGAGCATGACTATCTCAAGGACGGCTTCTGGTCATACAGCCTCGAGGAAGAGCTCCCTTGCCCGGGACTGACAGTCAGTTTCCTCGACCATATGGACGATGTCACGGACGCTGTCCTTGCCGGTTATGACTCTTCGATGAGCGAGGCCCAGAGGGACTCTGTAGTGAAGGCCAATTCCAAGCGTATCCTCGATGAGGCCGGAGCTTCGCTGAACGGACGCCGCGCCAGTGTCGAGGCTCTTTTCCAGGGCAACCAGTACTTCCTCTTCGTGTACCGCGTGTTCAGCGACGTGCGTCTTGTCGGCTGCCCTCCGTCGTCCATCGGAAAGTTCGGCGGCGACACCGACAACTGGATGTGGCCGCGGCATACGGGCGACTTCTCGATGTTCCGCGTCTATGCCGGGAAGGACAACGAGCCTGCGGCGTATTCGCCTGACAATGTCCCGTTCAAGCCGCGCAAGTTCTTCGCAATCAGCACTGCGGGAGTGAAGGAAGGTGATTTCACGTTCATCTACGGTTTCCCCGGCAGCACGCAGGAATATATCCATTCCGCTGCCGTCAGGTACATCTCCGATGTTTCCGATCCCGCGAAGATAGACCTCAGGACTCTCCGTCTCGACATCCAGAAGAAATACATGGCCCGGAGCCAGAAGGTCCGCATCCAGTACAGCTCGAAGAACGCTACCGTCGCGAATGCCTGGAAGAAGTGGCAGGGCGAGGCCGGCGGAATCATCCGCAACGGCGTTGTCGCCTCGAAGCAGGATTACGAGGCGCGCTTCTCGAAATGGGCTGAAGGGACCGAGTATGAGGGAATCGTCGAGAAGCTCGCGGCCCTATATGAGGGGATCGAGCCATACAATTTCGCAAGGGACATCTATTCCGAATCGGCATATACGGTAGAACTCGCAAGGGCTGCCTACAGCTATTCACTGACGAAGGATGACGCTGCCGGGAAGAGCACACTCGATGCCTTCTACAAGGACTGGTACCGCCCTATAGACCAGGAGTCCTTCGTCGCCGTGATGAAGCGCTTCGGTGAGAGGATTCCGCAGGATGTACAGCCTGAATACTACAAGGAGAGCGTCGCCTCGCACGGAAGTGTAGAGGCGTGGGCTGAGGATCTCTTCTCCTCTTCGGCCTTCTCATCCGAGCAGACGGCCTATGCCTTGACGCCGGAGCAGGCGAAGTCCGACCCGGCGTGTGTCTTCTACACCAAGATGCGCGAGTGGTACCTCTCGTATGCGGTTCCTGGAATCAACAGGTATTCTTCAGACATAGCCCTTCTCAACAGGGCATACATGCGCGGCCAGATGGAGTTCGAACCGGACAGGTCATTCTTCCCTGATGCCAACCTCACCCTGAGAGTCGCCTACGGCCATGTCGAGGGCTACAGTCCGAGTGACGGAATCTACTACAACCCTGTATCGACCCTGAAGGGCGTCATGGAGAAGGA
>R11__coassemble_1411_pt1 | contig 13586 bp, 12 predicted proteins | sample R11__metabat2_high_PE_044 | metagenome-assembled genome bin R11 | reverse complement strand
GTGAAGGTCTTGTCAGGGTCGAACTTCTCGATAAGCAGGACGTCTCCCTGGTACTTGTTGACCAGGTCGAAGGAGGTCGTGTAGAAGGTTCCGTTCCTGAAGACCGCGAGCACCTTGTCGTTGTCGTTGAACTGCCCGAGATACAACCCGTGGCCGTCCTCGTTGAGCTTCTGGATGTCTGCGTCGTACCAGATGTCCTTGCCGGCTATCGTGCTGACGCCCTTGCTCCGCAGCGTGACCTTCTGGATGACGTTCTTCGTGACGAGATTGCCCCTGGCGGTCTTGCTCTTGATGGCAAGCTCGGAGAAGTCGTATTCGAGCGAAGTCTTCTTGAGCTTCGGTTTCGGACGGAGCTGGACCTTGACGGTCTCGGCCTCACCGTTGTGGTTCGCCGTGAACCAGATTATCTGTGAACCGGCCTCGCCGGTCGTTATGTCGTATTCCTTGTCCCTCGTCACGGAGGTTATGGCGAATCTCTTGGCGTAGTAGACAGATGTCTTGCCGACACGGTAGATCACGTTGTAGACGGTACGCGTGTCGCCCCTGTTGAAGATGCCCACGTAGAGGAGGTCCTTGCCGAAGAAGGCCTTGTCCTCGACCTTCGTTATCCGGTAGCGGCCGTCCCTGCCGATGACGATTACCTCGGAGAGGTCGGAGCAGTCGCAGATGTACTCGCCGTTGTCGTCCCTCTTGAGACCGATGCCGACGAAGCCTTCAGCGAGGTTGGCGTAGAGTTTCGCGTTGTTGTTGATCACCTTCGTGGCCGCGATGGTCTCGAAGCCCGTGAGTTCGGTGCGGCGAGGGTAATCCTTGCCGTATTTCTTCTTGAGGGCCTTGAACCAGTCGGTGGTGTAGCGGTCGATGTGGTCTATGTTGTCCTGGACCGCCTTCATCTCCTCCTCGATGGACCGGATCTTCTCGTCCATCGCCTTCGTGTCGAACTTCGAGATCTTGCGTACAGGCTTCTCGACGAGTTTCAGGATGTCTTCCATCAGTATCTCGCGACGGAGGAGGTCCTGGTAGTTCTTCATCTGTGAGAACACATCCTGGAGCTGGGTGTCCCAGTCCTTCTGGTCCTGTTCGAGGACCTTGTAGATGCGGTTCTCGAAGAAGATGCGCTCGAGCGAATTGTAGTGCCATTCGCTCTCGAGCTCGTCCATCTTTATCTGCAGTTCCTGCAGGAGTATGTCACGGGTGTGCCAGGTGCTGTACTCGAGGATGTCGTTGACAGTGAGGAACTGAGGCTTGTTGTCCTTGATGACGCAGGCGTTCGGGGCGATGTTGCATTCGCAGTCCGTGAAGGCGTAGAGCGCGTCTATCGTCTTGTCAGGGGAGACGTCGTTGGGAAGATGGATGAGAATCTCGACCTTGTCGGTCGTCATGTCTTCTATCTTCTTTATCTTGATCTTTCCTTTCTCCTTGGCCTTGAGGATCGAGTCGATGAGGTCCTTGGTGTACTTGCCGTAAGGTATCTCTGTTATCGAGATGGTGTTCTTGTCGATCTTCTCGATGCGGGCGCGGACCTTGACAGAACCGCCTCGCTTACCCTTCATGTACTTGCTGCAGTCGGCAAAGCCTCCGGTAGGGAAGTCCGGATAAATCTCATACGGCTTGCCCTCGATTATGTTGACCGAAGCGTCGAGGAGTTCGTTGAAATTGTGCGGAAGTATCTTCGAGGCGAGGCCGACGCCGATGCCTTCGGTTCCCTGCGCGAGAAGCAGAGGGAAGCGTACCGGCAGCTCCGTCGGTTCCAGGTTGCGTCCGTCATAGGAGTTCATCCAGTTGGTGACCTTCGGGTCGAAGACCACTTCCTTCGCGAACTTGCTCAGGCGGGCCTCGATGTATCGCGGTGCGGCGTTGGAGTCACCCGTGAGGATGTTTCCCCAGTTACCCTGACAGTCGACCGTGAAGCCCTTCTGGCCGAGCTGGACGAGCGCGCCGAGTATGGACTGGTCGCCGTGCGGGTGGTACTGCATGGCCTGTCCGACTATGTTCGCCACCTTGGTGTAGGCTCCGTCGTCCATCCTGTACATCGCGTGGAGCACACGCCTCTGCACAGGCTTGAGACCATCGACGATGTGTGGGACGGCACGGTGCAGGATCACGTATGAAGCGTAATCCAGGTACCAGTCCTTGAACATTCCGGAGAGCTTGAACTTGTGTGCGTCTCCCTCCAGCAGCTTGTTGTACCTGCCGGGCTCGGAAGACTCTGCGGGCTCCTCCATCACGGCCTCTTCCTCGACCGTCTCTTCCTCGTTGATGATTCTCTCTTCGTCCATATTCTACTCTTCGTATCCGAATTTCCTGAGTTCTCTCTTGTCTTCCCTCCAGTCAGGGTCGACCTTCACGTAAATCTGCAGGAACACCTTCTTCTGGAAGAAATCCTCCATCTCGATGCGTGCCTGCGTGCCTACCTTCTTGAGGGCTGCGCCGTTCCTGCCGATGACGATGCCCTTCTGGGACTCGCGCATCACGTAGATGACGGCTCCTATGTCGTACCTCTCGGCTCCCTCCTTGAACGTCTCGATACCCACCTCGCAGCAGTAAGGAATCTCCTCCTTGTAGTTGAGGAGTATCTTCTCCCTTATTATCTCCGATGCGAAGAAGCGGAGGTTCTTGTCGGTGAACGCGTCCTTGTCGAACCATGGCGGACACTCGGGAAGTTTCCCGACGACAGCGTCGAGTATGCTGTCGAGATTGAACTTCTCCTGCGCTGAGGCAGGGATGACCTGGGCCTTCGGCAGGTGCTCCTGCCAGAACTTCATCTTCTCGACCACGGTTCCCTGGTCGCTGATGTCTATCTTATTGAGGACGACGATGACGGGGCAGTCGATGCGGCTGAGCTTCTCGACGTACTCGCCGTTCTTGTCCGGCGTCTCGACGGTGTCGGTGACGTAGAGGATTATGTCTGCGTCACCTATCGCTCCGTCGACGAAATTCATCATGTTCTGCTGGAGCCTGTAGTTGGGCTTCAGGATGCCGGGGGTGTCCGAGTAGACTATCTGCCAGTCCTCCCCGTTGACTATACCCATGATGCGATGGCGCGTTGTCTGCGCCTTCGCTGTGACGATGGAGAGCTTTTCGCCCACCAGAGCGTTCATCAGGGTCGACTTCCCTACGTTAGGGTTGCCTATTATGTTGACGAATCCTGATCTGTGGGCCATTATACGTATGCTCCCATCTTCAGGATGTTGGTCTCTCCCTCCGTGAGGTATCTCCACTCTCCCTTCTTGAGGCCCTTCTTGGTGAGGCCTGCGAAGTATACACGGTCAAGCGCCTTTACTGAATATCCGAGGGACTCGAATATGCGGCGGACGACCCTGTTCTTGCCGGAGTGGATCTCGATGCCGAGCTTGCGGTGGTCGTTCTCGTCGACGAACTCGAGTTCGTCTGCCTTGACCTCGCCGTCGGTGAGGGTGACGCCGCTGAGTATCTTCTCGTAGTCCTCCTGGCTGAGAGGCTTGTCGATGGCCACCTGGTATATCTTCTTCTTGTCGTATGAAGGGTGGGTGAGGCGCTCGGCGATCTCTCCGTCATTGGTGAGCATGAGGATACCGGTTGTGTTCTTGTCGAGGCGGCCTACAGGATAAACCCTTGCGCTGCAGCCCTTTATGAGGTCGATGACGGTCTTCTCCGCGTGAGGGTCGCTGGCTGTGGTGACATAGCCCTTAGGCTTGTTCATCACGATATATACCTTCTCCTCTCCCTTGAGGCGCTCGCCGTTGAAGCGGACGTCGTCGTCGAAGACGTTGATCTTCGTGCCGAGCTCGGTGACAACTTCACCGTTGACCGTTACGACGCCTGCCTGTATGAGGGTATCGGCCTCGCGGCGCGAGCATACTCCCGAGTTGGCGATGAACTTGTTGAGGCGTACCTCATTGCTCATAGGAACCTCGAACTTCTCCTCGGTCTGGCTTCCGTTGATTACAGGGCGGCGGCTGATCATGCGGTCCATGCCCTCTTCTGATGCCTTGGTGAATATAGGTGCTGCACCCTTCTTGAAATTCTTCTTTGCGCCGTAGCCTCCGCGTCCGCCGGATGGCTTTCCGTAGCCTCCCTGGCGTGGCCTGCGGTCGCCGTATCCGCCGCGGTTCTCTCCGTAGCCTCCGCGATTTTCACCGTAGCTGCGTCCTTCCGTGTTGCGGGAGCCGTAGCTGCTGCGACCTTCTCCGCGGTTGTATCCTCCGTTCTGGCGCGGCCTAGATGAGAACCCGTAGGAGCGGTTCTCTCCGTAGCTGCTCCTCTGCTCGGAACCTTCTCCGCTGCGGTTGCCCTCTGAATAATTAGAGCGATGTTCTCCATAGCTGCGGTTACCGTAGTTGCTCCTGCCGTAACCGTTGTTCTGGCGTGGTCTGCGGTCTGATGAATAGTTGGAGCGACCTTCGCCATAGTTCTTGTGTTCGCCGTAGTTGCTTCTGCCCTCTCCCGGATGGTACTCAACCTTCTCGGCTGACTGATATCCTGCGCTCTTGCGCGGCCTGAGCTTGCGGCCTTCTTTTGTAAACTGATCCATTACTTTAAGTTGAAATAATAAGTTATAGTTCCCTCCTGCATCGCAGGTGCGTCGGCGCTCATGTTGAAATGAGTCTCCATTGCGGCCTTTCGCGCCGCGTTCAGAAGGGTTTTATCCATTACGGTGGTGCCTTCGCCTCCCGGCACGGCCTTGACTACGTTGCCGTAGTTGTCCACCCAGATGTCTACCACTACCGTGCCGCTCTCCTGTACGTTGTATACAGGGCGTGGCAGGTTCCCGACCGTATTGCGCCCCTTCACGTGGGCGTTGGGCTTTCCGTCGGTGCGCCCGTTTGCAGTGTTGCCTGCCGCCTGTCCGGCCTTGAAGCTGTCGGACCCTTCCTTCGCGGCGTGTTCGGCCGTCAGGGTTGTGTCCTTCCTGGCCATTCCCGGGAATGCCGCCCTCGGGTCGAGTTTCGGCTCTTCCTTCGGCTCCGGTGTCGGCGTCGGCACGTCCCCGAAGTCGTCAGGCTTCGTCTCCGGGGTGAGGTTCTCTCTCTTGGAGACGTTCGGTGACTCGCTCTTCTGCGCGAGCTCCACCGGGCGGTCGAGGTCGATCTCCTCGGCACGCGGCTCCTCTCCCGTGAGGTCCTGCGTGATCAGTTCTTCATCCGTGAAGTCGATGAGGACCGACTGCTCCGCAGGCGGAGGGTATATGTAGTCCAGCCCGGTAAAGGACACCAGGGCAAGCGCCGAGGCGTGGAGGACCACCGTGAGGATGATTCCCGTCACCGCCGAACTTCGTTCGCGCTTCTCTGTCCTGTCCATTCCGTCTGCCATTGTCTATTCGGGCTGAGTCGCGAGGATGACCTTGTAGTGGTTCCTCTTCGCAATGTTCATTACCTGGACTATCTGTCCTACAGGGACGCTCTCGTCGGAATAGATCGAGAACGTCGGGTCCTCCTCGCTCTGGAGCAGGCCGACCAGTTCGTCCTCCACCTCGGCGAACGGAACCGGAGTCTCGTCGCCGTTGATGTGGAACGTGTACCTGTCGTCTCCCCAGTCCTTTATCGACACGCTGACCGTAGCCTTCGCGCCTACCTGTCCGGTGCTCTTGGGGAGCAGGAGCTTCAGCGCATTCGGGTTGACCAGCGTCGAGGTCACGAGGAAGAATATGAGCAGCAGGAACACGATGTCGGTCATCGACGACATCGACATGTTCGGGTCTGCCTTCGTTATTCTCTTGAGTGCCATCGGACTATTCCTCTGTCGTTTTGCTGCCGGCAGGCTCGCCGAGCATGTCCATGAACTTTATCGTCGCGCTCTCCATGCTGTAGACAAGGGATGATACCCTTGCGGTCAGGAAGTTGTATGCGAAGTATGCTATGATGCCGACTATGAGTCCTCCGACCGTCGTTATCATCGCGGTGTAGATGCCGCTGGACAGGAGCGTGATGTCGATGTTGTTGCCGGCGTTGGCCATGTTGAAGAAGGCCTGGACCATACCCATGACGGTGCCGAGGAATCCGATCATCGGTGCGCCTCCGGCGATAGTCGCGAGGTAAGGAAGACCCTTTTCGAGGCGTGCGATCTCTACGTTGCCGACGTTCTCTATCGCGGTCTGGATGTCGGACATCGGCTTGCCGATGCGGGTGATGCCGGCCTCGACCATGCGTGCGACAGGGGCGTCATACTTGGAACACAGGGTGAGGGCTGACTTCGTCTTGCCGCTGTGGATGTAGTCGCGGATGTCGTTGATGAAGTCCTTGTCGATCTTTCCGGCCTGGCGGATGACCCACCACTTCTTGCCGAAGATGTAGATTGCAAGGATAGAGAGTGCGAGAAGCACCCACATGAGCCAGCCGCCCTTTGCGGCCATCTCGATGAGAGAGTAGGACATCTCCTGCTGTACCGGTACAGCAGTTTCAGCAAATTCTGATGCCTGAAGAACTGTAAAAAGCATATTGCGTTTTATTTTAAATTTTCGATTTGAAGGCCCTTTTTCACCTAATCTGCAAATATAGCCATTTATTTGGGTTTTCCGCGCCGTTTCGCTTATAAAAATAAAATATGTATCTTTGTGGGTTATGCGATACAGGATGGAACTGAGCTACAGCGGAGCGGATTTCTGCGGCTGGCAGATACAGCCGGATGCGCCGAGCGTGCAGGGTGCTCTCGAGGGGGCGCTCGGGACGCTTCTGCGCGTGCCGACCGGGGTCACCGGAGCAGGTCGCACCGACACCGGCGTCAACGCCGTCGGCTATGTAGCCCACTTCGATGCCGAGGAAGGTGTCGACTGCGGGCAGCTCTGCTACAGACTTAACGCCCTGCTGCCGCGCTCCGTGGCCGTCCATTCGGTAAGTCCGGCTCCGGATGACTTCCATGCGAGGTTCGGCGCTACGAGACGCGAGTACACCTACTACCTGCACCGCACGAAGGACCCGTTCGTCGCTTCGTACTCGTACCTCTGCGGCTATCCGCAGCTGGACTTCGCGGCCATGAACGAGGCCGCCGGGGCCCTCCTCGGGACCCACGACTTCTCATGCTTCTAGAAGACGGGCGCCGACAACAGGACCTCGACCTGCACCGTCTTCGAGGCCGGGTGGCACTCCTACGTGCCTTCGGGGATGCCGTCGGGGTGCAGGGAGACCCGCGAGGGGGATTACTGGTACTTCAGGATAGCTGCCGACAGGTTCCTGCGCAACATGGTGCGCGCCATAACGGGCACGCTGCTTGAAGTGGGAAGAGGGAAGCGCAGCGCCGCTTCGGTGGCGGAACTCATAGCCTCCGGCACAAGGTCGGACGCGGGCGAGTCGGTCCCGGGGCACGCACTGTTCCTGACAGGAATTGAATATTGAAAAACAAGATAAAAGACAGATAATGGAAAACGTTAACATCAAGGAACTCAACGACCGCATCCAGCAGGAGAGCGCGTTCGTCGACATCCTCTCCCTCGAGATGGGCAAGGTCATAGTGGGCCAGAAACATCTCATCGAGAACCTAATGATCGCCCTCCTCGCCAACGGACATATCCTGCTCGAGGGCGTCCCGGGACTTGCGAAGACCCTTGCCATCAGCACGCTCGCACAGGCTGTCAGCGCGAAGTTCAGCCGAATCCAGTTCACCCCTGACCTTCTTCCGGCCGATGTGACCGGTACCCTGATCTACTCCCAGAAGAACGAGACCTTCGAGGTCCACAAGGGCCCTGTCTTCGCCAACTTCGTGCTCGCGGACGAGATTAACCGTGCCCCGGCGAAGGTCCAGTCAGCCCTTCTCGAGGCCATGCAGGAGCGCCAGGTGACCCTCGGTGACGAGACATACAAGCTCCCTCAGCCGTTCCTCGTCATGGCAACCCAGAACCCTGTCGAGCAGGAAGGCACCTATCCTCTCCCGGAGGCGCAGGTCGACCGTTTCATGCTCAAGGTTGTCGTAAGCTATCCGAAGAAGGAAGAGGAGAAGCTCATCATCAGGATGAACAACAGCGGCTCCTTCCCGAAGGCCAACCCGGTAGTGAAACCGGAGGACATCGTGCGCGCCCGCGAGGTGGTGCGCGACGTCTACATGGACGAGAAGATAGAGCGATACATCGTCGACATAGTCTACGCTACCCGCACTCCCGAGGATTACGGTCTCGGAAATCTCAAGGACCTCATCTCCTTCGGAGCCTCGCCGCGTGCGAGCATCAGCCTCTCGATGGCTGCGAAGGCCTACGCCTTTATCAAGAGGCGCGGCTACGTGATTCCTGAGGACGTGCGCGCCGTATGTCCGGAGGTGCTCCGCCACCGTATAGGCCTGAGCTACGAGGCCGAGGCCGAGAACGTTACAACCGAACAGATAATCGAGCAGGTAATAAATGCCGTCATCGTCCCTTAATACATCGAGCGCCACCGACCTTCTCCGCAAGGTCCGCAAGATCGAGATAAGGACCAAGGCCCTCTCGCACCAGATCTTCGCCGGCGAATACCACTCTGCGTTCAAGGGACGCGGAATGGCGTTCAGCGAGGTGCGTGAGTACCAGTGGGGGGACGACGTGCGCTCCATGGACTGGAACGTCACCGCCCGCCTCCGCCAGCCGTACATCAAGGTCTTCGAGGAGGAGCGCGAGCTGACAGTCGTGCTGCTTGTCGACGTGAGCCGCTCTGGCCTCTTCGGCACTGTCGGGGAGACGAAGCGCGAACGCCTGACCGAGATTGCTGCAGTGCTGTCCTTCAGCGCAATCCTGAACAACGACAAGGTCGGCGTCCTGTTCTTCTCCGACCACGTTGAGAAGTTCATCCCGCCGAAGAAGGGCCGCTCGCACCTGCTGCGCATAATACGCGAGATGCTCGAGCTGCAGCCGACTTCCGACGGGACCGACATAGGAGAGGCTCTGCGGTACCTCACAAATGCGATGAAGAGAAAATGCACGGCTTTCCTTCTGAGCGACATGATAGATGCCGATGCGGACGGCAACCCTCGCTATGAGGACGCCCTCAAGGTCGCAGTCGGCCGCCACGACATCAGCGTCGTGAAGGTCCACGACCCGCGCGAGCGGACGATTCCTGCGGTCGGTCTCGTGCATATCAAGGACAGCGAGAGCGGACGCGACGCCTGGATCAACACGGACAGCCGCTCCGTGAGAGAGTCCTATTCGCGCTGGTTCTCCGAGCTCTCGGCGAAGGAGACAAAGCTGCTGAACAAGTACCAGATAGACAACGTTGATATTGCCACGGACGCCGACTACGTGAAGGGTCTGATGGCTCTGTTCAATCACAGATGAGAATATTGATTATCATACTGGCAGCGATGCTGGACATAGTTCCCGGCGGGAAGGCTTTCCTGAAGCCTCTCCAGCAGAGGGATTCCATCCTCATCGCCGACCAGCTGGACTACGGCTTCGAACTCGAGGGCGTCGCTGAAGGGACCGGCCTTGCGCTGCAGGATTTCAGCTCCCTGTCGGGAGACACGCTCACCGTAGTGCGGGGCTGGCAGATAGACACGCTCAAGACCGTGTCGAAGAAGATCCCCGGTGTGAAGAAGGGCCGCGCGGTAACCTACGACATCCGCGGCTCGATACGCATCGCCCCGTTCGAGGAGGGCCATTACCGCCTTCCGCAGATTGCCGTCGCACGCATGTCGGGCGGCAATGTCGACACCCTGCTCTTCGAGCCGGCCGAGATGGAGGTCACGACCATCCCGATCGACACGACGACATTCGAGATCCACGACATAAAGGGTCAGATCCGCTATCCGCTCACCTTCAAGGAGGTGGTTCCATGGGTGCTCGGCGCTCTGCTGCTGATCGGAGCAATCGTCGGAATCGTCATCCTTGTCAGGAAGCGCCGCGAGCGTGCGCTCGGACAGGATGCCCACAGGGACCCTGCATATATCGTCGCACTCCGCGAACTGGACAAGTATCGCGGGGACAAGTTCTGGGCTCCGGAGAAACAGAAGACATTCTATTCGGGCATCACCGATGCCCTGAAGTTCTATATCGAGGACCGCTTCGGCGTCGATGCGCCGGAGATGACCACGGCAGAGCTCTTCTCGGCCCTGAAGGACAACAGGGACCTCACGCCTGACCTCTACAGCGAGGCGAAGGAACTCTTCGAGACCGCCGACTTCGTCAAGTTTGCGAAGCATACCGCCTCGGACGAGGACAACGCAAGGGCACTTCCTGTCGCAGTGCGCTTCGTCACGTCGACCTATCAGACCGAGGTCGAGGAGGAGTCTGCAGCAAGCGGAGAGGAGGCCGCCGGGAAGTAATGTTCTTCGAGTATCCGAAACTCCTCTGGCTCCTCGTCGTGCCGGCCCTCCTGGTCGCGCACTACCTCTACCTTGAGCTCAAGGGGAGAAGACCGCATCTGAGGGTGTCGACCGCGACGCCGTGGACCCGTCAGGGGCTGTCTCCGCTGGCGGTCATCCGCCACATCCCGTTTGCCCTGAGGACCGCGGCCCTGTGTCTGACAATCGTTGCGATTGCCCGCCCGCGCTCGTCTTCGGAGGTCGAGAAGATAGACTCCGAGGGTATCGACATAGTCCTCGCGATGGACGTGTCCACGAGTATGCTCGCCCGCGACTTCAAGCCGGACCGCATCAGCGCCGCGAAGGATATAGCCATAGAGTTCATCGCCCAGCGTCCTTCGGACCGCATGGGCATAGTCGTGTTTGCCGGGGAGAGCTACACCCAGTGCCCGCTGACGACCGACAGGGCAACGCTGATAAACCTCATGAAGGAGGTGCAGACCGACCTCATCGAGGATGGAACCGCAATCGGAAACGGACTTGCGACGGCTGTCGCGAGGATGATGGATTCCGATGCGAAGAGCCGCGTGGTCATCCTTCTCACCGACGGTGTCAACAACAGCGGTGAGATAGCTCCCCAGACTGCGGCCGAGATAGCGAAGACCTACGGTGTCAGGGTCTATACCATCGGCGTCGGCGCCAACGGAATGGCTCCGTACCCGGTGATGACTCCGTGGGGAGTCGACCTGCAGCAGATGAAGGTCGAGATTGACGAGGACCTGCTCCAGAGCATTGCCGACGCTACCGGGGGAAGGTATTTCAGAGCCACTGACAACACCAAGCTTGCCGAGATCTACTCGGAGATCAACAAGATGGAGAAGGCCCGCACTACAATTGACAGTTTCCCTGTGTACAAGGAGCTGTTCGGGAGATTTGCGCTCGCGGCGCTCATCTGCCTGCTGCTTGAACTTGTGCTCAGAGGCTTGATAAGGAGGATGCCGTAATGCTGTATTTCGCAAACGCCAGTTACCTGTGGCTTCTGCTGCTGATTCCTGCAATCCTTGTCGCTTACGGGGTATGCCGCTCAGTCAGGAAGCGCAGCCTTCGAAAGTTCGGGGACGAGAAGCTCGTCCGCGAACTGATGCCTTCGTGGTCGGGGGCGAAGGGATGGTGGAGGACCGTTCTCTTCTGCCTCGCCTTCGGCTGTTTCACGATAGGCATTGCCAGACCTCTTCTCGGAGCGAAGCTCGCCGAGCGCGAGACCAAGGGGGCGGAAATCATGATATGTCTCGACGTGTCCAACTCGATGCTCGCGCAGGACTATTCGCCTGACCGCCTGTCGCGCGCAAAGCTTGCGATATCGCGCCTTGTCGACAAGCTCGACGGGGACAGGATCGGCCTCATAATCTTCGCCGGAAGCTCGTTTGTGCAGCTCCCTATCACTACGGACTATGTCTCTGCGAAGATGTTCCTGAACTCGATCACGACAGAGTCTGTCCCTGTGCAGGGAACCGCGATAGGTGATGCCATACTCACCGCGGCCAAGAGCTTCAGCGCCCAGAGCGAGAAGAGCCGCGCGATAGTCGTCATCACCGATGGAGAGAATCACGAGGACGATCCGGTCGATGCTGCAAGACAGGTCGCCGATACCGGAATCAAGGTCTACACGATCGGCGTCGGTTCCGTCAGCGGTCAGCCTATCCCGAAGGACGGTGAGCTTATGAAGGACAGCGACGGCAACATAGTCGTCACGAGGCTCGACGAGGCCACCCTGCGGCAGGTCGCAGCAGCCGGAAACGGAGCCTATGTCCATGCCGGCAACGAGGAATTCGGACTCAACCCGATAATCGAGGAAATACGAAAGCTCGAGGACGAGAGATACAATTCCGTCGTGTTCGAGGACTACGACGAGCAGTACATGTACTTCTTCGCCGCCGCTCTCGTCCTGTTCATCCTGGAGATGCTCATCGGTGAGCGTCGCCCTAAAAAGAATCTGTTCGAATGAAAAGATATCTGATTTGCGTGCTGATGGCCATGGTCACCCTGAGCTCCTACGCCCAGGTCGACAGGCATGACGTGCGCTCCGGAAACCGGAAGTTCGGCAAGGACAAGTTCAAGGAATCTGAGATCGACTACCGCAAGGCGGTCCTGAAGGATTCCACATCCCTTGCCGCTCAGTACAATCTTGCATCGTCGCTCTACCGCCAGCAGGACTATGACGGAGCCGGCAAGGCTCTCGAGACCCTCACAGCGGAAGGCCAGCCGTCGCAGTACTTCTACAACAAGGGTGACGTCGCGCTCCAGAAGAAGGATTACCGGACAGCGGTCGATGCCTTCAAGCAGGCTCTGTTGCAGGATCCTGCCGACATGGACGCGAAGGAGAACTATATCTACGCCAAGAAGATGCTGGAGAACCAGCAGCAGGGCGGCGGAGGCGGTGGCAACAACGACCAGCAGAACCAGGACAATCAGGACAACCAGAATCAGGATCAGAACCAGGATCAGCAGGACAATCAGGACCAGAATCAGGATCAGAACCGGAACCAGAATGACCAGAATCAGTCCCAGCAGCCTCAGGAATCCCAGATATCTCCTCAGCAGGCCCAGCAGATGCTGAAGGCCATCCAGGCAAAGGAGAAGGACACGCAGGACAAGGTAAACAAGGAGAAGGCCGCCCTTCTCCAGTCCAAGCAGAAGGAAAAGAATTGGTAATGAAAAAGATACTCACAATAATCGCTGCCGTCGCGCTGCCGTTTCTTGCGTTCGCGCAGACCAGCATAAAGGTGCAGGCCCCGAATCTTGTCGGGGTGAACGAACAGTTCAACGTCACTTTCATAATCTCCGGGGAAAACTCCCCGTCGGATTTCCAGTGGGAGGCCGGCAATGACTTCCAGCTGGTATGGGGGCCTCAGAAGGGCTCATCCACCTCTGTCAGCATAATCAACGGCTCGAGGACCAAGTCCTCGCAGACAACCTATACCTACATCCTTCTGCCGAAGAACACCGGCCGCTTCCAGCTTGCTCCGGCGACAGCGACGGTGAAGGGCGAGAAGATTGTCTCCACGGCCCATTCAATCGAGGTCGTCACTGACGGCGCATCTTCCCAGGGCTCCCAGCAGCCTCAGGGCGGCGGGCAGTCTCAGGGCAGCCAGGGAGGATCTTCCTCATCTTCGCAGGTTTCAGCGGACGATATGTTCCTGCGTCTCAGTTTCAGCAAGACCAGCGCAATGGTCGGTGAAACGATTTCCGCGACCCTGAAACTTTACCAGAGGGTCAATATCGCCGGTTTCGAGGATGCCAAGTTCCCGACTTTCAACGGTTTCTGGAGCCAGGAAGACCAGGCTCCGACCAACATAGAGTTCCATCGTGTATGCTTGGGCGACATGATCTACAATGCCGCCGTGCTGCGC
>R11__coassemble_1246_pt1 | contig 14680 bp, 12 predicted proteins | sample R11__metabat2_high_PE_044 | metagenome-assembled genome bin R11 | reverse complement strand
GAAAGGCACGAAGCCGCCGAAATGGTAGAAGGTATATTCTCCGAAAAGGACCTTCCCTCCGACCTCGTAGAAGTCAATCCTGACATGCGGGATGCCCTCGGAAAGCCTTGCGGCCAGTTCCTTCATCTGTTCGAAGCACTCCGGCTTCGCCGGAATCTCCGATGCGTTCGGGTGGCCGTTGCGGACGTCGAGGTGGTTCCATTCCATGTCGAAGAAGTCGTAGCGGACCTCCTCGCCGCTCCCGCGGCCGGTTGCCGTGAACATGAATTCCGGACGTCCGTCAAAGCAGAAGAACTTGTAGTCCACAGGGCTTTCGCCTATGAATTCCTCTGCGATTATCCTCGGCCTGAGTCCCTTGTAGGTCCACTCCCTGTCCCTTCTGTAGAAGTCCGTCCACATAGCCTTCGACAAAGAGGCCTTCACAGTTTCCCTGTCATACCCCGGATGGCAGACAGCCGTGCTGCCGCTGTCGTGGCTGCACTTGATGACGAAGTCTTCCGGAAGCGAATCCCAGCTTATGTCCTCAACCCTGTCCCAGACGCCAAGGGTCGGTATCACGTGCTCTCCGCCTATCTTTTCGGTGACAATCTTCTTGACTGCAATCTTGTCGGCCATGTCGTGGTACTCCGGTCTGCGGTCATTGAGCTTGAGGTAGAGCATCTGTTCCGTGAAGCGCTTCGGATGGCTGAGGTCCGGCCTGCGGCCGAATGTAAGACGGTATTTCCATCTGAGGAAAAGGGAGTCCGGAAGAAATTTCGAGACCTTCCTGAACACGAACTCACGCTCGCCCTTCGTGATTGTGAAGAAGCCACGGAGGAACCTTCCCACAGGGAATCCTGTCTGGTCATGCACCAGGATGAGCCTCAACACGAAGACGACAAGGTAGACGGCGATGAAGCATATGTATGCCCAGTGTGCCGGTGCGCCGAGTCGGAAGGAAAGCCAGACGAGCGGAAGGCACAGATATGAGACCAGCCCGGTCACGAGGTAGTAGCGCCTGACCTCCCCGGTAGCCTGCACGAGGGTGACCAGCGTATTGCCGACCATGTCGACCATCAGTGCGACAAGAGCAAGCCTGGTGAACAGAGGGGTGATGTCCTGCACCCTGTCGGCCCCGAGCCAGAAGACAAGCAGCGGACGGGTCCAGATGAATACGGGGATGAACATCAGCAGAAGCATCCAGAACGTGTATTTCGCGCCCTTGCGGACGAGCTCGAAGCAATATTCGCGGTCTCCGGAAGCCCAGCTCTTCGTTATCTGCGGGTTGAGGGCGGTGAGGAAATTCGACACGAACTGCTTGAGGGTTCCCTCCACCTTCAGGGCGACAGCCCTCGCGGCATTCATCGCGACGCCGAAGAATATGTTCACGACGACGTTCACGACGCGCGTGTTGAACACGTATGCGCTCGAGCCGAAGAAGTTCCAGCCGGCGAATGAGGTCATCTCCTTGAGCAGCGACGGGTCGAAGACAAGGCGTCCGCGGCTCTCCTCGAAATGCCTCCTGCAGTACAGGCCGTAGCTGAGCCTCACGACGAGCGCAACCGCAAGCATGAGGACCGCATAGGTCACGAGCTTGTCGGCGCCGGAGAGGCTGAGCAGCAGGGCGACTCCGAGCTGCAGGCACCCTTCGAGGAAGCTGATTGCAGCGAAGGCACCCATCTTCTCGTGGGCGATTATCGTGGCATTGTACGGAACGGACAGAAGGTTCAGCACAAGGACTCCGAGCGAGCACTGGAGCACCCATCCTGCAGCGCCCATCCTGCCTTCGGGTATGTCCATCCGCGTATGAAGGAGCGCATTGCCGACTGTCTCGACGAGTATTATCATCAGGACCGCGAACGCAAGCTGCACCAGCACGCTGGTCGAGAACACCCTCTTCATCCTGTTGACATCGCCCCTGCCGAGGCCGCTGGCCATATAGCGGGTGATTGCGGCCGAAAGCGATGCGGTGATGAACGTGAATCCGGTCACCACGTCCCCGACGGCGTTGTATACGCCGAAGTCGTCGATGCCCAGCACCCTGAGGACCACCCTCGAGGTGTACAGCCCGATCACCATGAGCAGAAGCATGCGGAAGTAGAGAAGAACCGTGTTCTTCGCTATCCTCCTGCTGTTTTCAGATATGCTGCCTGTCTGTGTCATGGTTTGGTTTTATCTCGCAAACAGTGCGAAGACCGACGAACCTGACCCCGACATTGCGGAGTAGACGGCACCCTGGGCGTAGAACTGCGATTTCAGCGCCTCTATCTCAGGATGGGACCGGAAGACTGAAGGTTCAAAGTCATTCACGAGGACATCCTTCCACTCCCCGACAGGACGACGGAGAACTTTGGAGAGCGGAATCTCCGGAAGATGCGGGGTTATCCCGGCATAGGCTTCCCTCGTGCTGACGTGCGAGCCTTCTGGTATTGCAACCTTTATCTCATAGCCGGAGAGGTCGATGTCGAACGGGGTGAGTATCTCGCCGCGCCCCTGTCCGAACATGGGACGGTCGTAGATGAAGAACGGGCAGTCCGAGCCCAGACGGGAAGCATAGTCGGAAAGCGCCTCGTCCGAAAGTCCGAGGGTGAACATAGAGTTCAGCATGCGTAGCGTGCATGCACAGTCCGAGGACCCGCTGCCAAGTCCGGCCCCGACCGGAGCCCTCTTGGTGAGCCGTATCTCGACGGGAGGGAGATTGAAATCCGCCTTCAGGAGATTGTATGCCTGCACGGTAAGGTCATTGTCCCATGTCACGTTCTCGGAAGGAACGAAGCGGAAAGTTTCAGACGGGACTATCTCGAGGACGTCGCTGATGCCCGCATACGGGATGAAGAGCGTTTCGAGGTCGTGATAGCCGTCAGGACGCTTCCGAAGGACGTTCAGTCCGAGATTGATCTTGACATCAGGATATGCTTTCATAGATTTCTTCAGCGAGTTCTTCAGGGAGCCTTCCAGCCACCGGGGCGAGGAACGCTATCATCTGCAGCCGGCGCGCCTCGGCTTCCGGTATGCCCCTCGAACGCATGTAGAACTGTTCCTCGGCATTGAGGAATCCGGTCGTGGCGCCATGCGAACATTCGACGTCGTCTGCATATATCTCGAGCTGAGGGCGGGATTCAGCCCTTGCCGAACGGGAAAGCAGGATGGAGTGGTTCTCCTGGTATGCCTTCGTCTTCTGGGCATCCGGGGCGACATAGATGAGTCCGTCGAAGACGGCGTCGGCCGAACCGCCGACCAGACCCTTGAAGAGCTGGCGGGACGTGCATCCGCCGCAATTGTGCTTCAGAAGCGCCTTGATGCGTACCTTCTCGTCACCGCCGCACAGGTAGAGCCCCGCGAGGTCGATCTCGCAGCCGGGCGCATCCGCGTCGATCTCGAAACAGAGGTCGCAGCTCGTCCCCGGCAGCACCACGAAGGTCCAGCGCACCCTTTCGCCTTCACCAAGGGAGGTGAAGGACGGCACCGGGTCGCGTCCTATGACAAATACCTTATCCATTTATGCTTTCGTAGCCTTCCTTTTCTATCCTGTCGACGAGCTCGCGTCCGGCCGTCTCGACGATGCGTCCGTCCTTGAGGACATGGACGACGTCCGGGACGATGCAGTCCAGGAGTCTCTGATAATGGGTTATGACTATCGACGAGGTCTGAGGGGTGCGCAGACGGTTCACGCCTTCCGCGACTATGCGGAGGGCATCGACGTCGAGGCCCGAATCGGTCTCGTCAAGAATGCTGAGCAGCGGCTCGAGCATTGCCATCTGGAATATCTCGTTGCGCTTCTTCTCTCCTCCGGAGAATCCGACGTTTACCTCACGCTTTGCGAACTCGCCCTTCATCTGGACGAAGGCCATCTTCTCCCTGAGGAGCTTCAGATACTCCGCAGGCTTGAGTTCCGGAAGACCCTCGGCCTTGCGGCGGGCGTTGATCGCCGCCTTCATGAAGTTGGTTATGCTGACGCCCGGTATCTCGACCGGGTACTGGAAACTCATGAAGATTCCCGCCCAGGAACGCTCCTCCGGAGCCATGGCGAGAAGATCCTTCCCGCGGAATGTTATGCTGCCTGCGGTCACCATGTAGTCGGGACGTCCGGCAAGCACTGAGCCGAGGGTGCTCTTTCCGGCACCGTTAGGGCCCATCACTGCGTGGACTTCACCTTCACGGATGGTGAGGTTGACACCCTTGAGGATTTCCTTGCCCTCTATACCTGCATGCAGGTCCTTTATTTCCAGCAATATATCGTTCATCTCTTTCGATTTTCAAGATTAACCTACCGCTCCCTCGAGGGACACGGACAGAAGTTTCTGGGCCTCGACGGCAAATTCCATAGGGAGCCTGGAGAGGACTTCCCTGGCATAGCCTCCCACTATCAGCGCAACGGCATCTTCTGGAGCGATTCCCCTCTGGTTGCAGTAGAAGAGCTGGTCCTCGCTGATCTTCGAGGTGGTCGCCTCATGACCGACAGTTGCCGTCGGACAGGTGTTCTGGATGACCGGGAAGGTGTGTGCGCCGCAACTGCTTCCGATGAGGAGGGAGTCGCACTGCGAGAAGTTCCGCGCGTTCTCGGCTCCCGGGTTGATGCGCACGAGTCCGCGGTAGCTGTTCTGGCTGTGGCCGGCGGAGATTCCCTTCGAGACGATGCGGCTGCGGGTGTTCTTCCCGATGTGTATCATCTTCGTGCCGGTGTCTGCCTGCTGCCAGTTGCCGGTCATCGCGACGCTGTAGAATTCCGACGAGCTGTTGTCTCCCTTCAGGATGGTGCTCGGGTATTTCCACGTGATGGCGGAGCCAGTCTCCACCTGGGTCCAGCTCAGGTGCGAGCCGCTGCCCTTGCAGATTCCGCGCTTCGTGACGAGGTTCAGGATACCGCCCTTGCCCTCGGCATCGCCGGGATACCAGTTCTGGACGGTGCTGTACTTGACGTCGGCGTCCTTTTCGACTATGATCTCGACGACTGCGGCATGCAGCTGGTTCTCGTCGCGCATCGGGGCCGTGCAGCCCTCCATGTAACTGAGCTGGGAGCCTTCGTCGGCGACTATGAGCGTGCGCTCGAACTGACCGGTGCCGCTGGCGTTGATGCGGAAGTAGCTGGACAGCTCCATCGGGCACTTCACGCCCTTCGGTATGTAGCAGAAGGAGCCGTCGGAGAACACGGCGGAATTTAGAGCCGCATAGAAGTTGTCTCCGACAGGAACCACGCTCGCAAGATACTTGCGCACGAGGTCGGGATGCTCGCGGACAGCCTCCGAGAACGAGCAGAATATTATCCCCTTTTCAGAAAGTGTCTTGCGGAAGGTGGTCTTCACACTGACTGAATCGAACACGGCATCGACAGCCACCTCTCCCTTCGGCCTTACGCCGGCAAGAGCCTCCCTCTCTGCGAGAGGAATGCCGAGCTTGTCGAAAGTCTCCATCAGGGCCGGGTCTATCTCCGAAGGACGGTCGGAGGCCTTCTTCGGTGCGGCCCAGTATATTATGTCCTGAAAGTCTATCTTCGGGAGCTTGAGGTGTCCCCACTCCGGAGGAGTCATCTTCTGCCAGCGGCGGAAAGCGTCGAGCCTGAACTCCAGGAGCCACTCCGGTTCCTGCTTCTTCGAGGATATGAGGCGGATGATGTCCTCGCTCAGGCCCTTTGGGACATACTCCTGCTCGACTTCGGTAACGAAGCCTTCCTTGTATTCCTGCTGGGCCAGGTCTTTGATCAATTCATCCATAAGAAATGCAAAGATAGCAGATTTTATCGTATCTTCGCAGCAGACAAGACCCCATTGGAAAGATGAACACCTTCGGAAACAGATTCAGAGTCTCCATATTCGGAGAATCCCACGGACCTCAGATCGGCATCACCGTCGACGGTGTGCCGCACGGCATCAGCCTCTCGGAAGCGGATTTCAGCGAGGACATCGCGCGCAGGGCACCCGGCGCCGCCGGCACGACCCCCCGCCACGAAGCCGACGAGCCGCATATCCTGAGCGGCGTCTTCGAGGGCCACACCACCGGAGCGCCCCTGTGCATCACGTTCGCCAACAGCAACACACATTCTTCAGACTACAGCGAGTTCACCGACAAGCCGCGCCCGGGCCATGCAGACTTCGTGGCATCACTCAAATGGGACGGCGACAACGATCCGCGCGGAGGGGGACATTTCTCCGGCAGGATCACGCTTCCGATAGTCGCAGCCGGCGTCATTGCCAAGAAGGTGCTCGACGGAGTTGACTTCAGCGCTCGGCTCGTCGAGATCGGCGGGTGCAGCGATTCTTCGAAATGGGATGCAATGCTGAAGGAAACAGCTGCCGAAGGGGATTCCCTGGGCGGGATCGTCGAGTGTACGGTCAAGAATCTGCCGATAGGGCTCGGAGAGCCTTTCTTCGATTCAGTCGAGGCTCTGATATCACACGCCATATTCTCTATTCCGGGAGTGCGCGGCATCGAATTCGGGGACGGATTCGCCGCGGCAGCCATGAAGGGCTCGCAGCACAATGACCCGTTCGGGCCAGAAGGGCCGACCAAGAACGGAGCAGGCGGAGTCAACGGCGGCATAACCAACGGTGCAGACCTCCGCTTCCGCGTCGCATTCAAGCCTACGGCAAGCATTGCCAGGGCCCAGCAGACCTGGAACTACAGGGAGGAGAAGATGGACACGTTGAAGGTCAAGGGCCGTCACGACGTATGCTTCGCCCTCCGCACCCCTGTCATAGTCGAGGCAATGGCAGCCATCGTCCTCGCCGACCTCTATCTCTAGCCGAAGAGCTTCAGGAATTCCGGGAAGGATTTGCTTACACAAGCCTCATCGTCGATGACGATGGGGCTTTCTGCTGCAAGGGATGCGACCTTCAGCGCCATCACCATGCGGTGGTCATGGTGCGAAGTGTAGTTTCCACCCTTCAGGAGCCTCCCGTTGAGGATGCGGGACGTCAGGCTTTCGCCGCTGATGACCATGATGTCCCCGTCAACCGATGCGTCGACACCCATCTGGGTGAGCATCCCAATGATAGCGGCAGCGCGGTCCGATTCCTTGGAAGCGAGCCTTCCGACTCCGGCGATACGGCTCTCTCCCGCGCAGAATGCAGCGAGGAGTGCAACTATAGGGAAAAGGTCCGGGGCATTGTTGAGATCCTGCGTAAAAGCCTCGAGAGGGGCTTTCCTGACACAGACAATGCCTCCCTGGTCGGCATCTTCAATCTGGGAGACGACGGCGCCGGCCTCAACGAGGATGTCCATTATCGTGATGTCCGCCTGAAGCGATTTCGTGTCGAGCCCGACAATCTCGGCAGAGCCGAACACAGCCCCGGCGACGAGGAAGTTCGCGGCGGCGCTCCAGTCACCTTCGATCGAGAAATCGGCAGCCCTGTATTTCTGGCCGCCGCGTATCTTGAAGCTGATGCCGGTGCAGTATGACCAGTCCTGGGCCTCGAGCATCTCGGCATCGCCCTCCATCTCGCTTCGGGTCTGTATCCCGAAATGGCGGAGAACGTCGAGCGTGATGTACATGTAAGGGATGCTCTTCGGGTCGGCGACAAAAAGCGTCGAGTCCTTCGTGCAGAGCGGAAGGGACATCAGAAGGCCGGAAATCAGCTGGGAACCGGCCTTGCCGGAAACGTCGGCCGTACCCGGAATGAGGTTGCCCTTCGCGCGCAGCGGGACAAAAAGTTCCTTCCCGTCATGTTCTCCCTCGTTGGAAAGGAGCACACCGAAGGCAGCCATGATCTCAGACGCAGAATTGAGCGGCCTGCGGAGAAGGGTTCCCTCCCCGTCAAGCACGAAATTGCCGGAGCCTATGGTTGAGAGTATCGGCACCATGAGCCTTGTGAGAAGGCCGGATTCTCCGACACTCAGGGTGTCTATGTCCGTTTTCCCGTACTGCGCTCCGATACCGGTGATTGCAAGGGTGGACCCGTCACGTTCGACTTTTGCTCCGAGGCCCTGTGCGACCTTTATCGCAGCCTCGTTGTCGCCGCAAGGGCTATATCCGCTGAGATGGGATGTCCCGTCCGCAAGGGCGGCGGCAATTATGGCACGCTGTGCAAAACTCTTGGAAGCCGGCATCACGAGGCCGTCACGCTCGAAGGCCGGGCGGCCGCTGTACAGCTGGTCGTGCATTGCAGCCACGGTCCACTGACCTGGCGCAGTAGCCTCGGCATCGGAAAGCGAGCAGTATGTGAACGGAGCCCCCCGCCTCAGGCACTCGAGCCGGGTGACCTTGCCGTATGAGCCCATTCCGAAGGCGATGAGACGCCCCTGAAGTGAATCGATGTCCTCGAGGAGAATGGTATAGAGCGCCTCCGTGCGGGCGGCATCCTCGACACTGTTGCAGGTGGTGACTATCTTGGCGATGTCAGCCCCGTAACGGAAGCAGCGCGCAAGAGCCTTCTGCATCTCCTCGTCGGAAGGAGTCAGGTCGAAATTATGATATGAACGGATTATCTCCGTGCCGTTCTCGTGGCAGAGCTTCTGGAAGTTCTTGCTCATGTTCGCCGGAGCCTCTATCTCGAGGTCCGCGAAGCGTGCACCGGACTCGATTGCAAGCTTGAGCCGTCTCCATGACTGCGCTTCGCCGGCCTCCGCTATGCGGCAGGTGGCGATCAGCGGCACGTCCGAATTGCCGAAGATGTCTGCTGTTTCATCGTCAGAGAGAGAGCAGCGGTCGAGCCTGATCTCGGCCATCTCGACCATCGGGTCGGCAAGGATCTCGAGAATCTCGCCGTAAGTCTTATTCTGTATGCTGGTGCAGATCATCCAGGTCTTCTATTGTTACTTTTCCTATTTTCTTGATGAGGACAAAATGTATCTTGCCTTTCTCGGCCTTCTTGTCCTTCCATATCGCACCTTCGAGATCCTTCTCCGGGCACGGCAGTTCGGTCGGAAGCCCGCAGGCCTTCAGGTCGGAGGCAATCTTCTCCGCCAGCCCCGGCTTGCAGAGGGAGAGCCTCTCGGAAAGCAGGGCAGCCTGCACCATGCCTATGGCTACGGCCTCGCCGTGCGTGCACGGGTTCTCCGTCTCATGCGTATGCTGATACCACTCGATTGCATGGGCATAGGTGTGTCCCAGGTTGAGATAGCGGCGTATGTTCTCCTCGAACGGGTCCTTCTCCACAATCTTGTATTTCACCTTTCCGGCCGCCTCGACAAGCGGAGCGAGGGCATCGAAATCAAGCTTCGGAGCGGAGAGCACCGCGACGGCCTTCTCATAGTTGTTGTCCTTGTTCTCGATGATGAAGGTCTTCAGCATCTCCGCCGCACCGGAGCGCAGTTCCCTTTCAGGGAGTGTCTTCAGCGCCTTTGGGAGAATTCGCGTATCGATAGGAAAACGCGTGACCCCTATCATGTTCTTGAAGGAGTCGAGATTGCATCCGGTCTTGCCGCCTATCCCGGCATCGACCTGGCTGAGCAGGGTCGTCGGATAGTTGACATAACGGACGCCGCGCTTGTATATGCTGGCTGCGAATCCGACGAGGTCCGTAGTGACTCCGCCGCCGACGGCATAGACTATTGCGTCCCTGTTGGCACCCTGGCCGAGAAGCCAGCGCTCTATGTCGAGGACCGTCTCGAATGTCTTGTGTTCCTCATCCGCCGTGATGGCGAACATGGGATAATCCCCGGCAATCTCCTTCGCCAGGGCCTCGACATTGCGGTCATAAACAACGAAAATGCTTTTGTCCATATGAGGAGCGAAGATACTGATAAAATTTGATTAATCGTCTTTTTTGGATACCTTTGCAAATCTGGCTCAGGCCCGAGTGGTGAAATGGTAGACACGAAGGACTCAAAATCCTTTGCCCTTTAAAGGCGTGCCGGTTCGAGTCCGGCCTCGGGCACTTCCTCAATAATCATATCGTCTGAAGAAGTCAAGCAGCATGCGGCCCATCCGTGGGTTCCGCTTTATGAAGCTGCTGTGGGTCCCATTCCTGACGACGACCAGTTCCGAATGCGGAATATTGTCTGAAATAAGATGCGTGTGCTCGACGCTGATAAGGTCCCTGTCGCCTACGGTGACGTGTGTCGGACATTGAATTGCTGACAGGGATTTCGGATCGATGTCCGGTTCGGAGAGCATCATCATAGCGAGCGGTGTGCCTTCACTGAGGATCCACGCCTTGAACTCCTCGAAACCCTCTCCGCAGTCTGGCTTCAGGTTTGCTCCGCTGACGGCAAGGAGACCGCAGGTCCCCGGATGCTGTGATTCCAGCATAAGACCGATGATTCCTCCGTCGCTCCAGCCGTACACTGCCGGTTTCTCGAGGCCCAGGGCCTTGATGAAACAGTATGTATCCTCCATCATGTCAGCATAGTGGTATTCCTCGAGAGGAGGATTCGCACCCTGGCCGCGCGAGTCCGGGCTGTACACCCGATATCCCGCCTTTGCGAGCTGCTTTGCCTGCGTCGCCATGCTCCTGTGGGAACCGCCGTTGCCGTGCAGCAGCACGACCGGGCGGCCGTCTTCCGGGCCGCGGACAGCATAGAGCAGGCGCTGGCCGTTCACCTCGATGAAATGTGTCGTCTCGGGATATTTCCAGCAGCTGGCGCTGAGCGCGAGGAAGTATATCCTTCCGGGTATTTTCTTTATGAAATTCAACATGTTTATCTGAAAAGTATGCAGACCGGTTCGTCGTCAGCGAAGTTGATGACCGAGGCGCAATCCCCTATGAGTCCCGTTTCCGGATCCAGAGGATATGTCTCGAGCGACTTGTCGTTCTTGCACCCGACAAGGATCGAGCGGCCGTCGGGAGCGATGGCGAAGTTGCGGGGGTGATTGCCGCAGTGCCTGTAGCCGATTTTTGTCAGAAGACCGTCCTCTCCGACCTCGAAGATCGAGATGCCGTCATTGCCGTTGCGGTGCGAGGCATACAGCCAGCGTCCGTTCGGGTGGAGATGGATGTCGGCACTTGCGCCGGCTCCGACCTCTTCTGCCTGTATGTGCTGGACCATCCTGAGACGCGGCCCCCTGACAGAATAGACTATTATCTCGCCGGAGAGCTCGCCGATCACGTAGAGCAGCCCCGATTTTTCGTTGAACTCCATATGGCGCGGACCCGTGCCTTTCGGCGTCTTTGCATCGCGCCACCGGCAGTGACGCAGCGGCCTGTCCGCACGGCCTGTGACCTTCAGGACGCGGATACGGTCCGAACCCAGGTCGGCGGAAAGCATCCATTTCCCTTCGCCGCCAAGGGCGTCTGGTATCGGGCGTATCGAATGCGCGCGGGCATGCTCCTGGGCATCATTTGCGAGCACTGGGCCATGGCCTCTGAAACGAATCTGCTGCACAGCCGGGCCTATCAGGCCGCCCTGGGTACCGAGGACGGAGATGCGTCCTTCACCATAGCTCGTTACGGCCACATACGGCCTACCCGGAATGCGGGCGATGAAGCACGGGGATTTACCGACTTCAGCGCTGTATCCTGTCAGCATATGCTGCGCATCGTACGAACATGCACCCGGAACATCCCCTTCTGAGACCGCGAAGATTCCGCCTTTGTCATCGAAGCAGATGAAGGCGGCATCTGCGGCCGGGAAAGGCTGCAGGTTGGAGATCTCCAGGGTCTGGAGGTCATAGTCAGCGGTATACGAATGGTCCCCGAAGGTCCCGATGAGGAGACCCGCCTGAAGGAGCAGGGAAATGATTGTTGTCAGCATGACACAAATTTAATCCATATTCTGCTAACTTTGCAAATATGGACAGAAGAGATTTCATAGGCACGGCATTGTCCGCTGCGGCGGCAGCCGGACTGGCATCATGTACCGGAGGCATCAGAGTCGGGAAGAGTGAGAAGGGCGTATCGCACGCAGGCAGCAGGATGAACCTGTCGTTCTTCCCGTACGAACTCGAACTGGCGCACACTTTCACCGTCGCTTCGTATTCCCGCAAGACGACCCCTGACGTACAGGTGGAGATAGAGTATGACGGAATCGTCGGCTACGGCGAAGCCTCGATGCCTCCGTATCTGGGGCACACGGTCGAAAGCGTCTGCGCCTTCCTGTCGAAGGTCGACCTGAGCCGCTTCGACGACCCGTTCCAGATTGAGGACATACTCGCCTACGTCGATTCTCTCTCCGAGGGCGACGAGCCGGCGAAGGCTGCCGTCGACATAGCCCTGCACGACCTTGTCGGGAAGCTGATCGGGCAGCCTCTCTACAGGATATGGGGCTACAATGCCTCCAAGGCGGGGGCGACAACCTTCACCATCGGAATAGACACCCCGGAGGTCGTCCGGGAGAAGACGCTCGAGTGCGCAGACAGGTTCAGGATACTCAAGGTAAAGGTGGGGCTGGACAGCGACGAGCAGATGATAAGGACGATACGAGAGGTAACTCAACTGCCTCTCGCAGTCGATGCGAATCAGGGCTGGAAGGACCGCAGCAAGGCCCTTGACGAGATATTCTGGCTGCACGAGAACGGTGTCGTGATGGTTGAACAGCCTATGGCGAAGGAAAGGATCGACGACATCGCGTGGATTACGGAAAGGAGTCCTGTCCCTGTCTTCGCGGACGAGGGCTGTCAGAGGTTGAAGGACATCCCGCGGATAAAGGGTGCATATTCGGGCGTGAACATCAAGCTGATGAAGTGCACAGGGCTTCTCGAGGCGCGAAAGATGGTCACATACGCGCGCGCCGAGGGGATGAAGGTCATGCTTGGCTGCATGACGGAAACCTCGTGCGCATGCACGGCGGTCGCCCATCTCTCCCCTGCTGCCGACTTCTGCGACATAGACGGCAATCTCCTCATAACGAACGACAGGTTCGAGGGAATGACGGTAAAAGACGGACTCATGGTCCTGCCGGACCGGCCAGGGCTGGGTCTGGTCAAGCTCTGAGGTCTGACAGGACGCAAAAAAGCCGGGTGCTTTCCGCATCCGGCTTTTTATCTGGAAGGGCTTGATTACTCAGCCTTTGCCTCTTCTGCTGGAGCTGCAGCCGGAGCCTCTACAGGAGCCTCAGCCTTCTTTGCGCGGCTACGACGGGTGGTCTTCTTTGCAGCCTTAGGAGCTGAAGCAAGAGCAGCCTCGTTGAAGTCTACGAGCTCGATAAGAGCCATCTCGGCAGCATCACCCTGACGGAAACCTACGTGGAGAACGCGGGTGTATCCGCCTGGACGGTCAGCGACCTTAGGTGCAACGGTGCGGAAAAGCTCTGCAACTGCGTTCTTGTCCTTGAGATAGCTGAAGACAACACGACGGCTGTGGGTCGTATCCTCCTTGGACTTGGTGATAAGCGGCTCGACATAGCTCTTGAGGGCCTTTGCCTTGGCAACGGTGGTGGTGATCCTCTTGTTCATGATAAGAGAGGAAGCCATGTTGGAAAGGAGGGCCTTGCGGTGGCCGGCCTGACGTCCAAGATGATTGATAGCTTTATTGTGTCTCATCTTTAAATGTTCTTTTTCTTGGGTTCAATATTATACTTCGTAACATCCATTCCGAACGAAAGCTTCATCTTCTCGACAAGCTGGTCGATCTCGCTGAGGGACTTGCGACCGAAGTTGCGGAACTTCATGAGCTCGGCACGGGAGTAGGATACGAGATCGGCGAAGGTGTCGATGTCAGCAGCCTTGAGGCAGTTGAATGCACGTACCGAAAGACCCATGTCTGAAAGCTTGGTCATGAGAAGGTGCCTCATGCGGAGGGACTCCTCGTCAAGTTCCTTGCTGTCTACCTCTACAGGGCTCTCGAGAGACATCTTCTTGTCGTCGGTGAAGAGCTTGAAGTGGTAGATGAGGATGTTTGCTGCCTCCTGGAGAGCTGCATTAGGGGAAATCGATCCGTCGGTCACGATTTCGAGAAGGAGCTTCTCGTAGTCGGTCTTCTGCTCGACGCGCCAGTTCTCCACGGTCCAGTTGACCTTGCGGATAGGAGTATAGATGGCGTCTACAGGGATTGTTCCGATAGGAGTGTTCTCATCTCTGAGTTCGTCTGCAGGAACGAATCCGCGACCCTTCGTGATCGTGATGGAAATCTCCAGCTTTACAGCCGGTTCGAGAGAACAGATGTGAAGATCAGGATTCAACACCTTGAAAGAAGACAATCCTTTGGAGATATCTTCTGCCGTGAACTCCTGCTTGCCGTTGATGACGATGTTTGCCGTCTCAGTGTCTACAGACTCTACCATGCGGCGGAAACGTACCTGCTTGAGGTTGAGGATGATATCCTGCATGCCCTCGAGGACGCCCGGGATGGTCGCGAACTCCTGGTCTACGCCGGAGATCTTGATCTGACTGATAGCAAAACCTTCAAGAGAGGCCAGAAGGATGCGACGAAGAGCGTTACCGATGGTCTGGCCATATCCCGGCTCGAGAGGGCGGAATTCAAAACGGCCGACGGTATCGGTGCTTTCGATCAAGATAACCTTGTCTGGTTTCTGGAATGCTAAGATTGCCATATTTGCCTGGGTGTTAAATATTACTTGGAGTAGAGGTCGACGATAAGCTGCTCGTTGATGTTCTCAGGGATCTCAGCGCGGATAGGTGCGTTGAGGAACTTGCCGGAGAGGTTCTTGGCATCGAAGTCGAGCCATGAGTACTTCGTTACGGAAGCGACACTTGCCTGGATGACCTCGAGGCTCTTAGAGCGCTCGCGTACTGCTACGGTGTCACCAGCCTTCACCTGGGTGGACGGAATGCTGCAAACGATTCCGTTGAGGGTGATGTGGTGGTGGGAAACGAGCTGACGTGCGGCTGCGCGGGTAGGAGCGATGCCGAGACGGTATACTACATTGT
>R11__coassemble_1020_pt1 | contig 16650 bp, 11 predicted proteins | sample R11__metabat2_high_PE_044 | metagenome-assembled genome bin R11 | reverse complement strand
GAGTTACCCACCACGCGACGCCAGAAGGCTACCTGCGCGGGCCGCCCTGAGGACCACCCTGGCCGGCAGGACCGCCGGCAGGACCGCCCTGCTGACCGCCCTGGCCCGGAGCTCCGGCAGGACGAGGGCCCTGAGGAGCACCGCCCTGAGGACCGCCCTGCGGACCCTGAGGCTGCTGGGCGACCTCGGTAAGCTCGTTGTTCTCGAGGTTGACGTCGGTGAGCTTGAACTCCTCTGGCTTCTCGACGACGTCGATTGCCTTCTGGGTGCAGGTCATCTTGCAGTTGCGCATCGTGATGTGCTCGCCGTATGACATAGGGATGTCCTCGCGGCCCTTGAGGTCGAAGAACTGGGTCCAAGGATGTACGTAGAAGAAGTTGCGGACGGTTCCGGTGATGTTCTCGACGAGGATGTACTCGTATTTCTGAGGAGTGTCGGGACGCATCTTGAGCCAGAGGACGCGTGCCGATCCGGCTGCCTCGCAGTTGCGGAGGATTATGTTGCGGCCGCCGACACACTCCGAGCCGAAGGTGACGAGTGCCGAGCCCGGACCGAACCAGCTGTTCTCGACGAGGATGTTGGAGTTCGTTCCGTTGTCAGGGTCGGTGTCAGCCCATGGGCCCTTTCCTCCCTTGATGGCGATGAGGTCGTCGCTGTTCTGGAACTTGCATCCGGTGATGTGGAAGTTGTTGCATGCGTCGATGTCGACACCGTCGGAGCTAGGCGCTGCGACAGGTCTCTGCGGTGCGTAGATCTCGATGTCCTTGACACGTACGTACTCGCACTTGTAGAAGTGTGTGGTCCAGAATCCAGGGTTGCGGAGGGTCACTCACTCGAGCAGGACGTTCTTGCTCTTTGCGGCATAGAAGAGTCGCGGACGGAGTGCCTCGAGGTTGGTGCATGCAGGGTTGACGCGGCGGCGGGTCCAGAAATCCCTCCAGTAGCGCAGTCCGTTTCCGTCGATGACACCCTCTCCGCGTACGGAGAATCCGTCGACGTCATATGCGTTGATCAGCGCTGCGATGTAGTTCTGGATGACGCCCTCGATGTGGACAGGGACGATCTGGTAGTCCGAAACGTCGTCGCTTCCCTTGATGACGCCGCCCTTCTCGATGTAGAGGTGGGTCTTCGACTTGAAGAAGAGGGATGCGGTGAGGTAGGTTCCTTCAGGTACGACGATGGTTCCGCCGCCCTGTGCGGCTACGTCGTCGATGACCTTCTGGATTGCCTCGGTCTGGAGGATTGTGCTGTCCTTCACTACGCCGTAGTCGGTGATGACGAAGCGCTTCGCCTCCTGGCCCTTCAGGGCTGCAGGCTTGCTGGTGAACCACTTGTCCATCTTCGTGCCGTCAGGCCAGTTCTCTGCCTGACAGATGCTGAGGCTCGCGAGAGCGACAGCCATGAGAGTGATGATTTTTTTCATGCTTTATGCTTAATTGGTTATTTGTCTGCGGTCGACACCCAAAGTTAGGCATTTTTTAGTTACTTTTGTATACAAACTGATAACCCGCCATGAAACTGCGCAACGTAATCCTTTCAGCATTCGCCCTCCTCGCGGCGACCGCCCTTGACGCACAGACCGTCGTAACGGCTCCTGAATCCCCGTTCGGCTTCGAGCCTCTCTCAATGTACCAGTTCCCTCAGAAGGACTTCGTCATCACGAAGTACGGAGCGAAACCGTCCGATCTCCAGGCCAATATCAAGGCCTTCCAGAAGGCTATGGCAGCCTGCAACAAGGCTGGCGGCGGTAGGGTCGTCGTCCCTGCCGGCGAATGGCTCACGGGCCCAATCCATTTCCTCTCCAACTGCAACCTCTACCTCAGCGAGGGTGCGGTGCTCGTATTCGAGGACGACAAGGACCTCTACCTTCCGGCAGTGTACACCTCCTGGGAGGGAACCGAATGCATGAACTACTCTCCGCTCCTCTACGGCTACGAATGCGAGAACGTCGCGATAACCGGCCCGGGAAAGATCAACCCTAAGATGGACTTCTGGCAGACCTGGTTCGCGCGTCCTGACGCCCATATCCAGGCAACCCGCCAGCTCTACGCCATGTGCTCCACCGGCATCCCTGTAGAGCACCGCCACATGGAGGAAGGGGAGGCCAACATGCGCCCGCACCTCATCCAGTTCAACCGCTGCACCAACGTCCAGCTCGCCGACTTCACGATCCGCGACAGCCCGTTCTGGACCATACACCTCTACCTCTGCAAGGACGCATGGGTCCACGGCCTCGACGTCTACGCCCATGGCCACAACAATGACGGCATCGACATCGAGATGACCCAGCACATCCTCGTCGAGGACTGCTCCTTCGACCAGGGAGACGACGCCGTTGTCATCAAGTCCGGCCGCAACCAGGATGCATGGAGGCTCGACACCCCGACCCAGGACGTCGTCGTGCGCAACTGCACCGTAGTCCAGGGCCACTGCCTCATGGGCATAGGCTCCGAGATGGCAGGCGGAGTGAAGAGAGTGTACATGCATGACTGCAGGCTCGCAGACGCGGCATACCGCCTCTTCTACCTCAAGACCAACCACCGTCGCGGCGGAGTCATCGAGGACATCATGATGGAGAACGTCACTGCGAAGGCAATGCAGAGCGTGTTCGAGATCGACACCGACGTCCTCTACCAGTGGCGCGAGATCGTTCCGACCTTCGAGACCAAGATCACGAAGATCCGCAACATCACCCTCAGGAACGCGCAGTGCGAGACCGCCCAGTGCATCTACGACATCAAGGGCGACGAGCGCGAGCCTATAGAGGGCATCGACCTCGAGAACATCCACGTCGGAACGGTAACCAAGTTCATCAACAATGCCGTCAATGTGAAGAACCTCATAACCAAGGACATAAGCTGGGACAAGCTCGAGATTTCCGGAGGCGACTTCCGCCTGAACGGCTTCGTCCCTTCAAGATAGAAAGCCATGAACCTCATCACTCTCCTTACGGCCTATGTGTTCTCCTACTTCGTAGGACAGGCCGACGGCCTCCATCTCGCATATAGCCGCGACGGCTACCACTGGACCCCGGTGGCCGACAACAGGTCGATACTCGCCCCGCAGATCGGTTCCGACCGCCTGATGCGCGACCCTTCCATCTGCCAGGGCCCCGACGGCACCTACCATATGGTCTGGACCTCCAGCTGGACAGACAGGATAATCGGCTACGCCAGCTCGAAGGACCTCATCCACTGGTCCGAGCAGAAAGCCATCCCGGTCATGATGCATGAGCCCGAGGCCCACAACTGCTGGGCTCCGGAACTCTTCTACGACGCTCCGAGCAAGACCTTCTACATCTATTGGGCGACGACAATCCCGGGACGCCACAAGGAAATTCCGGTGATCGATTCCGAGAAGGGCTTGAACCACAGGATATACTATACGACTACGAAGGACTTCGAGACATTTTCGGAGACGAAGATATTCTTCAATCCTGACTTCAGCTGCATCGACGCGGCAATCGTCAAGGACCCGTCCAACGGCGAACTGATAATGGTCGTCAAGAACGAGAACTCGCTGCCGGCGGAGAAGAACCTGCGCGTGACGAGGACAAGGAGGATCAGGAAAGGCTTCCCGACGAAGGTCTCCGAACCTATCCACGGCGACTACTGGTGCGAGGGCCCGTCACCGCTCTTCCTTCAGGACGGCACCCTGATAGTCTATTTCGACAAGTACCGCAACCATGAATACGGCGCGGTAGTGAGCCATGACCACGGCCATACATGGTCCGATGTCTCAGCGGACCGCCTAAGTTTCCCTCAGGGCATACGCCACGGCACCGCCTTCGCGGTCGACGACTCAGTCGTAGATGCGCTCGAGGCCATGTCATCATCAGAAATAAGCTTTTCGCCGAAACGTTAGATGAAATTCAAGACACTTTCAGCGGCCGTGTTCGCTGCCCTGCTCTCCGCCTGCAGCGGAGCTCCCGGAATAAGGGAGGCATACAGCGAGTTCGTTTCTCCGGAGGATTCCACCAGGACTAAGGTCTGGTGGTTCCACGGTGAGACACCCACGACCCGCGAGGGCATCACTGCCGACCTCGAAGCCTTCAAGGCTGCAGGGGTCGGCGGAGTAGTATACTATGACCAGTCGCACGGCCCTGCCGAGGGTGCGCTTGAGGGGATGAGTCCCGAGTGGTGGGAGATGCTGAAGTTCGCCGCATCTGAAGCGAAGAGGGTCGGCCTGACCTTCGAAACAACGGTCTCTAACGGCTATGTCGCCGGTGGACCGTGGATAACTCCGGAGGTGGGCATGCAGAGGCTCTGCTCTTCCGAGCTGACCGTCAGCGGCGGGCGCCATTTCAGCGGAGACCTTCAGAAACCGGGCACCAGGTGGATCTACGACGTCGCAGTGCTGGCCTTCCCGTCCGACGGGACATGGGTCTCCAAGGACATGACTGGAGGCAGCCTGGCCCTTGCGGAACCGTTTACGGCCCGCTCCATATCCTATACGGCTCCGAAGGCGCGCAAGTCCAAGGTCGGTGCCATGAATGCCCCTACCGGCCCTATGGAACAGTACTCGGGAATGCTCTATGTCGAGCCTGACCCGGTCGGCACCCTCGAGTGCTCCGATGACGGCAGGCATTATACGGCTGTAGCTGTACTCCCGACCTGCGGAGGCACTTCCGGGCTCGCGCAGAAGACAATTTCCTTCGAGCCGGTCAGCGCCAGGTACTGGAGAGTTGTCGCTCCCGACGGAAAGGTCTCGAAGACAATGACCGCCTGCTCGATTTCCTCGCGCGCGCAGATTGACCGCTGGGAGGAAAAGGCGGCATATTTCCCGGAATTCATCGAGGGAAACGCCACTCCTGAATATTCCGAAGGAATTGTAGACCCTGACAAGGTGCTGGATATCAGCGCAATGATGGACTCCGAGGGGCATCTGGAGTGGGACGCGCCGGAAGGGGAGTGGGTCGTGATGAGGATTGCATCAGAATCGACTGGAGGCGCGATAAAGCATGGCGGGAAGAACCTCATGGGCCTCGAGTGCGACAAGATGTCCAAGGCTGCGGTTCAGCTGCAGTGGAACTCCTACGCTCAGAGGGTGATCGACACCCTGTCGCTCTATGGCCTGAAGCAGAAGGGTGTCGCCATGGACAGCCACGAAGCCGGTCCGCAGAACTGGACGCAGGGCTTCGAGAAGATATTCCTCGAGCGCAACGGCTACGACATCACCCCGTTCCTCCCCGCAATGCGCGGATGCATAGTCGGCGACGCTGAAAGGACGGACAGGTTCCTTCTCGACCTTCGCAAGACAATCGCGCAGACGATAGGGGAGAACTACTTCGGCGAACTCAACCGACTCGCTGCCGAGGCCGGTGTCGAATTCACTGCCCAGGCCGCCGGCAACGGACTTAACATCGTGACCGACAACGTGATGATGAAGAGCTACGTGACGAAACCGCAGGGTGAGTTCTGGGCGCGCGACGTACACGGCAGCTATGACATACTTGACTGCGCATCGACAGCCCATGTCTCCGGCCGCCCGATAGCTTCGGGAGAAGCGTTCACAGACGCGAAATACAGTGACGCGCCGTCTGTCTACAAACAACTTGCAGATTTCGCTTACTCCGTGCAGATCAACGAGTTCGTCGTCTGCGCATCCGCATACCAGCCGTCCCTCGACGAGGTGCCCGGCAACGTTGCGAACGGAAGGCAGTACTGCCTCAACCGCAACAACACCTTCTGGCCTTACACCCGGCCGTTCTGGGACTATCAGGCGAGGTGCGCGGAGATGCTCCGCAAGGGCAGTCCGGTGGTCGACATACTCGTATACCTCGGCGGCGACGTCCCGATGAAGCCGCTCTCATACAAGATTCCGACGATTCCGGACGGCTACTGCTTCGATGTGACCACTGATTTCGGCCTCGAGGGGTCCGGTGTCAAGAACGGCGAACTCGTCACCGCAGGCGGGATGCACTACCGCATGCTCGTCGTTGAACGCGACATAACGGTTACGGAAGAGATGAGCCGCAGGATAGAGGAATTCCGCGCCGCAGGGCTTCCGGTCTTCGTCTCGACCGACGTGAAGGATGTCGTCGAAGTGCCGTTCGAACAGGACTTCCGCTACCGGAGCAATGCCCGGATGACCGACTGCGTGCGCTTCTCGCACAGGAGACTGAACGATGCCGACGTCTATTTCGTATATAACCACTCTGACCATGATTTCCTTCAGCAGGATGCCGCGCTGCGCACATCGTACCGCAGCCTCTATCTTCTCGACCCTGTGACGGGAGACTGCTTCGACTACGGAAACCCTGCCGGCTTCGACCTGCGGCTCCGCCCTGACCAGTCTGCTTTCCTCGTCGCGACCGACAGTCATCTTCCATCGAAGGGTGAGGCTCCGGAAATCCTTGAGGATTCCGGCCTCCTGGACGGTGCCGTGTGGACAGTGGAATTCGACCCTTCGAAAGGCGGCCCGGAGGAGGCTGTCAGGATGACTGACCTCGGATTCTGGGATGAAAGCGACGACCCGCGCATACGGTTCTACTCCGGCGCGGCTGTGTATTCGACTGACTTCGAGTTCCACGATGGCGGAGGACGCGCATTCCTGCAGTTCGACGGACTGAACGGTACCGCGAAAGTGACCGTCAACGGCTCGGATGCCGGAATTGTCTGGTGCTCGCCGTGGAGGCTCGATGTGACCGACCTTCTCGCAGAAGGCGACAACAGCCTCAGGATTGAGATATGCAATTCGCTGTACAACAGGATGATAGGCGATCTCAGTCTGCCTGAATCCCAGCGCTATACGAAATCGAACTATCCGCTTGTGGACGCATCGACTCCGCTCGTGCGTTCCGGCGTCTCAAGAATAACATTGCTCAAGGAATAATGAAAAGACCAATTGTTGCAGCCGTCGCGCTGCTCGCCTGCATCGCTGCTTCCGCAGCCACCCCGGACAAGAAATTTTCCAAGACAATCGAGAAGGAGCTCGACTTCGCTCGTCAGCAGTCGATGCTGATGTACGACTCGGTCAAAGACCTCGACAAGGCCCTCGTCAACACTACTAAGTCCACAGGCTCGGACGAACTCCAGACCTGCCCGTCATCGGACTGGGTGGCCGGTTTCTTCCCGGGAACCCTGTGGTATCTTTATGAGAACAGCGGGGACGCAGCCGTGAAGGCCGCCGCCGAGGTCATGACAGCCAGGATGGCCCCGGAGCAGTACAACACCTCCAACCACGACGTCGGCTTCATGATCAACTGCTCTTACGGCAACGGCTACCGCCTCACGGGACGCGAAGATTACCGCAACGTCCTGATACAGACCGGAAACTCGCTTTCGACCAGGTTCAACCCTGCGGTCGGCTGCACCCGTTCGTGGAGCCCGCAGCCGGAGAAGAACCGTGACTTCATCGTCATAGTCGACAACATGATGAACCTCGAGCTGCTCGGTGTGACTTCAGCCCTTTCCGGTGACCTCCGCTTCATCGACATCGCGAAGACCCACGCCAACACCACCATCAGGAACCACTTCCGCCCGGACTTCAGCTCCTACCACGTCGTCAACTACGACGACGCTACCGGAAAGATACTCAGCCGCGAGACCGAGCAGGGTTACGCCGACGGATCGGCATGGGCCCGCGGCCAGGCATGGGGCCTCTACGGCTTCACGATGATGTACCGCGAGACCCTCGACAGGAAGTATCTCGAGCAGGCTATCGCCATAGGAAAATACCTGATGAACCAGCCGGCCCTTCCGAAGGACAAGGTCCCATACTGGGACTATGACGCGCCTGTGACGAAGGACACCCCGCGCGATGCCTCGTCGGCCTGCATAATGGCTTCCGCCTACATAGAACTCTCGACCTACGTCGACGACGCGACTCTCTCCCAGCAGTTCCTCGACCTCGCGAAGCAGCAGCTCACCTCGCTCAGCAAGGCCCCGTACCGCGCAAAGCTCGGCGAGAACGCCAACTTCATCCTGAAGCACTCGACGGCCAACATGCCGAAGAATACCTATGACCGTCCTCTCGTATACGCCGATTACTACTACGTTGAGGCACTGATGCGCTACAAGAGGCTTCTCGAAGGCCGCCCTGTCGTCGACGTGATCGCTCCGGTGAGCGCCAACCCTGACCGTCAGGAGTGGATCAGCGCGCTGACCCACATCGCACGCCCCGTGCTGTCGAACCTCGCCGCCGGAACCCTGAAGAAGAACATGCCTTTCGAGTCGCTCGCGGCAGGGGATGAGAACCGCCACGCCGTAAGTTACCTGGAGGCCCTCGGAAGGACGATACACGGCATCTCTTCATGGCTCAGCCTCGGAGCGGACGACAGCCCGGAGGGCCGCCTTCGCGCCGAATACATCGACCTCGCACAGAGGGCGATCAGCAACGCCGTCGACCCGAAGTCCCCGGACTTCCTCGAGTTCACGGGTGCCCACGGCGGACAGCCGCTCGTCGACGCGGCCTTCCTCTGTCAGGGCATCCTGCGCGCCCCGGAGCAGCTCTGGGACGGCATCAGCCAGAGCGCAAAGGACAACCTCGCAGCGGCGCTGAAGAGCTCCCGCGAGATAACTCCGGGCCAGACCAACTGGCTCCTCTTCGCCTCGACCGTCGAGGCCTTCCTGCTCGAGAAGACAGGCGAATATGACGGCGCCCGCCTGATGGAGGGCATCGACAAGTTCCTCATGGCCGGATGGTACAAGGGTGACGGCTGGTACGGCGACGGCGCAGAATTCCACCTCGACTTCTACAATTCGATCGTCATCCAGCCTATGCTGACCGACTGCCTCGCCGTGCTGAAGAAACACGGCATCGCCGAGGGTGTCCACCTCGAGAGGCAGCTGCTGCGCGAACAGAGGCTTGCCGCCGAGCTCGAGAGGATGATATCCCCGGAGGGTACCTATCCGGCAGTCGGCCGCTCGATAACCTACCGCTTCGGCTCCTTCCATGCCCTTGCCCACACGGCCCTGCTGCAGAATCTCCCCGAGAACCTCCCTGCGCCGCAGGTGCGCTGCGCGATGACCGCCGTCCTGAAACGCCAGCTCTCGACTCCGGGCAACTTCGACGCTGACGGGTGGCTCACCGTCGGCTTCTCCGGCAGCCAGATAAACATGTCCGAAAGCTACATCAACACCGGCAGCCAGCACATGTGCTGCGCATTCTTCCTGCCTCTCGGCCTCCCGGAGACCGATCCTTTCTGGGCCGGGGAACCGATGGAATGGACCAATCTGAAGGCCTGGAAGGGCATCGACGTCGGCGCCGACCACGCACTCCGCGACATGAACGCAATCAGTCAGTGGTAAGTGTTGCCGCTACGGCAAAAAATGATTATATTTGTGAGATTGTAAACGAATCTAAATTCAGTAAACATATGGCCATAACACTCAAACAGGGCTGCAAATATGCCCTCCTCGTCCCAACCAGCATGGGACTCCGTATAACTCCAGAGAACGGACAGCCTGTCCAGAGCAGTGACGTGTTCCACCTCCAGGCTACCAGCGCAGAGACCAACGTCGCTTCCGTAGCATCGTACCTCGGAATGCCTGTAAAGGTCCTCACGACCTTCGTGAAAGGCAGCCCGTTCGCAGCGTTCATCAAGCAGAACCTCCGCTCCCGCGGAATGGATTTCGAGGGACCTGAGGTAGAGCAGGGCGGTCCTTGGGGCTATCGCCATCAGATCAACATCGCCGACAGCGGCTACGGTTCCCGCGGACCGCGCGTATGGAACGACCGTGCAGGCGAGGTTGGACGCACCCTCAATGTGAAGGATTTCGACCTCGACCGCATCTTCGGTCAGGAAGGCGTTCAGATCGTGCACCTCTCCGGCCTTGTGGCTGCCCTCAGCCCTGAGACCTCGAAGTTCTGCCTCGAGATTGCCCGCGCCGCAAAGAAGTACGGCACCCGCATCTCCTTCGACCTCAACTACCGCGCATCCTTCTGGGTAGGCCGCGAGAAGGAACTCCATGACATCTTCTCCGAAATCTGCTCGATCGCTGACATCCTCATCGGCAACGAGGAAGACTTCCAGCTCTGCCTCAACATCCAGGGCCCTGACGCCGGCGGAAAGGACATCGCATCGAAGATCAACGGCTTCAAGGAGATGATCACCCGCGTGAAGGCACAGTACCCTAACGCACAGGTATACGCAACGACACTCCGCCAGGTCAACAACACCAACTCCCACAACTGGGGTGCAATCATGCTCGAGGGTGACTACTGGCACGTCGTTGAGCCTCGCGAGATCCACGTCCTCGACCGCATCGGCGGCGGCGACGGCTATGTAGGCGGTATGCTCTACGCCATCCTCAAGGGCTGGGAGCCTGAGAAGTGGATCCAGTTCGGCTGGGCTACCGGCGCTCTCGCAACCACGATGTCTACCGACTACGGCCAGCCGGCCGACGAGGATCAGGTATGGTCCATCTGGGCAGGTAACGCACGCGTAAAGAGATAGTCTATGCTTTATTTCGCAAGAGGCTCGAAGACCGACGTCATCACCCCGGACGAGACCAGGGCGATCCTCAAGGGAGTCTTCGACAAGATGGGCAAGAAGAATCGGGTACTGGCTCTGCCGCCCGATTTTACCCGTTTCAATTCATATGCCGGCCAGATCACCGAGATGGTCTATGACTACTACGGTGAGACCCTGACCGACGTCATGCCGGCCCTCGGAACCCACGTTCCGATGACCGATGAGCAGATCAGCGCGATGTTCGGCCACGTGCCGCACAACATCTTCCGCGTCCACGATTGGAGAAACGACGTCCGCACTATCGGAACCGTCCCTTCAGAGTACGTCAAGAAGGTATCCGAGGGACGCCTCGACTACTCCCTCGACGCCCAGGTCAACAAGCTCCTGCTCGACCCTTCGTTCGACCTCATCCTCTCGATAGGACAGGTCGTGCCTCATGAGGTGATCGGCATGGCAAACTACACGAAGAACATCTTCGTCGGTGTCGGCGGTTCGGACTTCATCAACAAGAGCCACTACATCGGAGCGACATACGGAATGGAGCGCATCATGGGACGCGCGAAGTCTCCGGTGCGCGACGTCTTCGAATATGCAAAGGTGCACTTCGCGCAGAACATCCCTATCGTCTACGTGCTCACCGTCCGTGACAAGGACGAGAAGGGCGAGATGGTGACCCGCGGACTGTTCATCGGCGACGACTTCGAGTGCTTCCAGAAGGCAGCCGACCTCTCGCTCGAGACCAACTTCATCATGGTTGACCACCAGATAAAGAAGTGCATCGTATACCTCGACCCTGAGGAGTTCAAGACGACCTGGCTCGGCAACAAGAGCGTATACCGCACCCGCATGGCACTCGCCGACGGCGCAGACCTCATCGTCCTCGCACCGGCACTCCGCGAGTTCGGCGAGGACAAGACCATAGACGGCCTCATCCGCAAGTACGGCTACAAGGGCACTCCGCACACCCTCAAGTGCACCCGCGAGAACAAGGATCTCCAGGACAACCTCGGCGCATCGGCGCACCTCATCCACGGCTCGTCCGAAGGACGCTTCAACATCACCTACTGCCCGGGCGACGGTGTCAGCAGGGAGGAGATCGAGGGCGTAGGCTTCAACTACTGCCACTACAACGACATGGTTGCGAAGTATCCTCTCGAGTCCCTCAAGGACGGCTGGAACATCATGCCTGACGGTGAGGAGGTCTACTATATCTCCAACCCTGCGCTCGGACTCTGGGCGCATCCTGACAGATTCAAGGACTAGACGGCAATGAAAATAGTCTGCGACGACAAGATACCTTTCCTCAAGGGCGTGTTCGAGCCTTACGCCGAGGTGGTCTACCTCCCCGGCAAGCAGACCGCGCCGCAGGACGTCAGGGACGCTGATGCCATCATCACGCGTACCCGTACCGCCTGCAACGAGGCTCTCCTGAAGGGATCGAAGGTGAAGGTCATCGCGACCGCTACCATAGGCTTCGACCATATCGACACGGCATGGTGCGAGTCCAACGGCATAATCTGGAAGAACGCACCGGGATGCAACTCCTGGTCGGTCAAGCAGTTCATCGCCTCCGTGCTCGTCACCCTGGCCCGCAGGCACGGCTTCGACCTCAGGGACAAGACCCTCGGCGTAGTAGGTGTCGGCAATGTCGGCAGCAAGGTCGCCGAGATAGCCTCGCTTCTCGGCATGAAGGTGCTCCTCAACGACCCGCCGCGTGCTCGCCGCGAAGGCCCTGAAGGCTTCGTCAGCCTCGACGAGATAATTGCGAAGGCCGACCTCATCACCTGCCACGTTCCCCTCAACAGGGAGGGCGAGGACAGGACCGTGCATCTCTTCGATGAGAAGAGAATCTCTATGTTGAGGCCGGACCAGATCCTGATGAACTCGTCCCGCGGACAGGTCGTCGACAACGCCGCCCTCAGGGCTGCGCTCGCCGAAGGACGCCTGCTCGGAGCGCAGATTGACACCTGGGAGAATGAGCCCGGCATCGACCTTCAGCTCCTGGACCTCGTAGACATCGCGACCCCGCACATCGCCGGCTACAGCGCCGACGGAAAGGCAAACGGCACGACAGCCAGCGTCAGGACCGTCGCTTCGGTTCTCGGACTTCCGCTGACCGAATGGGCCCCTTCGGACATTCCGGCTCCAGAGCAGTCGCTCGAGTTTACTCTCGACGCTGCCGGAAAGAGCCTGCAGGACGTTCTCTCGGAGGCGATCCTGCACACGTATGACGTCATGGAGGACGACGCGAAGCTGCGCCGCAGTCCGGAACTCTTCGAGAAGCTCCGCGGAGACTATCAGATAAGGAGGGAACTTACCGCGTTCACCCTCACCCTCAAGAACGGGACCGACGAGCAGGCGGACATCCTCTCACGAATGGGATTCACAGTAATAATCTAATACATACCAATATGAAACCAGTTTCAGACATCGGTCTTATCGGTCTCGCCGTCATGGGCGAGAACCTCGTGCTCAACATGGAGAGCAAGGGCTTCCATGTAAGCGTCTTCAACCGTACGGTTGAGAAAGTCGACAAGTTCATGGAAGGTCGCGGAAAGGGAAAGAACATCTACGGTGCACACTCCCTCGAGGACTTCGTAGGTTCGCTCAAGAGCCCGCGCCGCGTGTTCCTCATGGTAAAGGCCGGCCAGGCTGTCGATGATTTCATCGAGAAGCTCATCCCGGTGCTCGACCCGGGCGACATCATCATCGACGGTGGAAACTCCCACTTCCCTGACACCGCACGCCGCGTGCAGTATGTCGAGAGCAAGGGTCTCCTCTACGTAGGTACCGGTGTTTCCGGCGGTGAGGAAGGCGCTCTCAACGGCCCTTCTATGATGCCTGGCGGATCTCCTGCAGCATGGCCATACGTAAAGCCTATCTTCCAGGGCATCTGCGCAAAGGTGGCTGACGGCTCACCTTGCTGCGACTGGGTAGGCGAAGGCGGCGCAGGCCACTTCGTAAAGATGGTCCACAACGGAATCGAGTACGGTGACATCCAGCTCATCTGCGAGTGCTACCAGATAATGAAGGACATCCTCGGCATGACCAATGAGGAGATGCACGAGACCTTCGCAGAGTGGAACAAGGGCGACCTCGACAGCTACCTCATCGAGATCACCCGCGACATCCTCGCAAAGAAGGACGAGGACGGCAAGTACGTCCTCGACTACATCCTCGACACCGCAGGCCAGAAGGGTACCGGCAAGTGGACTGCAATCTCAGCCCTCGACCAGGGCGTTCCACTCACCCTCATCGGCGAGTCCGTGTTCGCACGCTGCCTCTCTGCACAGAAGGAGGAGCGCGTAGCCGCTTCCAAGGTGCTCGAAGGTCCTAAGCCTGCGAAGTTCACCGGTGACCGCAAGGCATTCCTCGAGGATCTCCGCAAGGCCCTCTTCGCTGCAAAGGTCGTTTCATACGCACAGGGCTACACCCTCATGCGCGCAGCTGCGAAGGAGTACGGATGGAACCTCAACTACGGCGGAATCGCCCTCATGTGGCGCGGCGGCTGCATCATCCGCAGCGTATTCCTCGGCAAGATCAAGGAAGCATTCGACAAGAATCCTGACATCGCAAACATCCTCCTCGACCCTTACTTCAGCGGCAAGCTCGCAGAGGCTCAGCAGGGCTGGAGAAACGTCCTCGCACAGGCTATCATGAACGGTGTTCCTGCACCTACCCTCAGCGCAGCCCTCGAGTACTATGACGGATACCGTTGCGACCGTCTCCCTGCAAACCTCCTCCAGGCTCAGCGCGACTACTTCGGCGCACATACCTATGAGCGCACCGACAAGCCACGCGGAGAGTTCTTCCACACCAACTGGACAGGTCACGGCGGAGACACCGTAGCCGGCACCTATATCGCATAATCAACATTAAAACAATAACTTACATCATGAAAATCGGAAAATATTCTTTCGGAGTAGGTGACCGCTTCGCACACGAAGGCGTCAACCAGCTCAAGGCCCTCATCGAGGCAGAGAAAACCTTCGGCGTACACTTCGTCCCTGTATGGAACAAGTCGAACCGCGAGCACCAGATCGTAGGCACCGAGCCTATGGAGACCCGCCGCGAGGCTGATGCAGCAGTCGCTGCTCTTGGATACAAGGACCAGTACTTCGTAGACGCTGACCATATCAATCTCAACAATGTCGACAGGTTCATCGAGGCATCTGACTTCTTCACCATCGACGTTGCAGACTACATCGGCAAGAAGGGCAGCATGGAGGAGCGCTTCCTCCCTGCAATCAAGGAAGCCGGCAAGATCTACCGCCACATCGCTGAGAAGAAGGGCGCTGACAACTTCGTGACCGAGGTTTCAATGGACGAGGTTGACGTAGCACAGACCCCTGAGGAGCTTCGCTACATCCTCAAGGAGATCGCTGCCGAGGGCATCCCTGTACAGACCATCGCTCCTAAGTTCACCGGCCGCTTCAACAAGGGCGTCGACTACCGCGGAGACATCGCTCAGTTCGAGAAGGAGTTCGAGCAGGACCTCCAGGTCATCGACGAGTGCGTGAAGGCTTACGGCCTTCCTGAGAACCTCAAGCTCTCCATCCACTCCGGATCCGACAAGTTCTCGATCTACCCGATCATGGGCAAGCTCATCCAGAAGTACGACAAGGGTATCCACATCAAGACTGCAGGTACCACCTGGCTCGAGGAGATCATCGGCCTCTCCGTAGCGGACGAGAAGGCTCTCGCACTCGCAAAGAAGATCTACCGCCAGTCTCTCGGCCGCATGGAGGAGCTCACCGTTCCTTACGCTACCGTCATCGACGTCGATGTCAACGCACTTCCTGATCCTGACGAGGTCGACAAGTGGGATGCAGAGACCTTCGCAAGGACTCTCCGCCACAACCAGGCTGACCCTCTCTTCAACCCTTCAATGCGCCAGCTCCTCCACGTCAGCTACAAGATCGCAGCTGAACTCAAGGACGAGTACATCCCTGCACTCGAGAAGCATGCTGACGTCATCGGCAAGCAGATCTCCGAGAACCTCGGCGAGCGTCATATCAAGAGACTCTTCAACAAGTAATAGCCATGAAGTACTCATTCGATGACCTCAAGGGTCGCAATGCAGTCATCACCGGCGGCTGCGGCGTGCTCGGAATGGCTCTTACAAGAGGCCTCGCAGAGGCCGGTGTAAACCTCGCGGTAATCAGCCGCAGCGAGAAGAACCCTGAAAGGGGAGAGGCTATCGCCAAGGAGTTCGGCGTGAAGTGTCTCGGCATTTCCGCATCGACCCTCGACAAGGCTGCTCTCGAGGCTGCCCGTGACCTGATCCACGAGAAGATCGGCAAGATCGACATCCTCATCAACTGCGCCGGAGGAAACTCTCCTAAGGCTACCTGCGCAGTCGAGCAGATGGACGCTGACACTGCGCTTGCAGACAGCTTCTACGGACTCGACATGGAGGGCTTCCAGTTCGTCTATGACCTCAACTTCAAGGGAACTCTCCTTGCAACGATGGTATTCACGACCGATATGATCGAATCGAAGAAGGGCGTTGTCCTCAACGTCTCCTCGATGAACGCAGTCCGCCCTCTCACCAAGATTCCTGCATACTCTGCAGCAAAGGGCTCGATCAACAACTTCACCCAGTGGTACGCAGTGCACGTAGCCCAGCTCGGTATCCGTTGCAACGCCATCGCCCCTGGCTTCTTCCTCACTGACCAGAACAGGTTCCTCCTCACCGAGGAAGGTACCGGCGCTCTCAAGCCACGCGGAAAGAAGATCATCGCCTCGACCCCGACCCACAAGTTCGGTGAGCCTGAGGACCTCGTCGGCACCATGCTTTACCTCCTGAGCGACATCTCGTCGTTCGTGACCGGTATCTGCATCCCGGTCGACGGCGGTTACAGCGCATTCGGCGGCGTTTAATCGACTGCCTTCTCATACAGCCCCCGGCCCTCCAGCCGGGGGCTTTTGTTGCTCCGCGCTGTCGCGCGGACATCGCTTCGCTCCGTCCCGGCCTCGCTTAAGCGAGGCCGCTAACTTCTTAACCCTCTGTCGCTGCGCGACATCTCCCTTCCAGGGAGAATGCGGCCTCCGCTTCGCTCCCGGCCGGCGACTCCGCTGCTTCGATGTCTTCAACATCTCGCTGACGCTCCGCCGCGTCGGCTGAAGCCTCCTATCAGCTGCCCTTACCGGACGTCACGCTCTCCGCCGGGGGGGCGGGGGGGGGGGGGGGGTGTGTGGTGCATCCCACCCCACCCCGGGGGGGGGGGGGC
>R11__coassemble_978_pt1 | contig 17029 bp, 8 predicted proteins | sample R11__metabat2_high_PE_044 | metagenome-assembled genome bin R11 | reverse complement strand
GCTGTCATAGCCGTACTTGAGGCGGGCGATGTATGCGTCAAGCGTGTAGCCGGACTGGTATCCGTCTGCGTTGTTGATCGTCGCGAAGTTGCTGAGCTCATATCCGTTGGCGAAGGTCTCACCCTGCTTGAAGATATACTGATACTCGTAGTTGTAGGAAACAGCCTCGTGGCCGAGGAGGGCCTCGACGTTGTGCTTGCTGCTGAAGGTGTGGTTGTAGTTGAGCATCTCCTGGACAGTCCAGTTCTTGTACCAGTACTGCTCCCTGTTTGCACGGCCGAGTCCGGCACCGTCACCGACGACAGCGTTGCTGTACTCGCGGGAGTTGGTGTTGCGGAGGCCGAGGTCTCCGGTAACGCTGAAAGTGAAGTCCTTCAGGAAAAAGATCTTGATGTATGCGTTGGCATCAAGGGTGGTCTTCCCGGTCTTGTCCTGGTTGAGTTCCTTCTCCCAGAGCCAGTGGCGTCCGGTGAACTGAGGGCGGCCGTAGGTCGTACCCTGGTCATACTGCTTGTTGCCGTTCTCGTCGAGGAGGTACTCGCCGGTAGACATGTCATGCAGATATACAGGATAGATAGGAGCGATGTTCCTTGCGAACATGAACGGGTTGGCGTATGCGCTGGAAGAGGTCGAGGTGTTCTCGTAGTTGGAGAGCGAACCCGAGAGGTTGAGCCCGAGGTTGATCCACTTCTTAGGGGTGACGTCCACCTTTGCACGTGCGGAGAGACGGTCGTATGAAGAATACTTCACGTAGCCCTGCTCGTTGAGGTAACCTACAGAGAAGTAGAAGTTGCTCTTCTGGGTTGCTGCCTGTGCGCTGACGTTGTAGTCCTGGCGGTAGCCGACCCTCTCCATGTAGTCATACCAGTTGAGGTCATCGTATCCTGAGAGGACCTTTGCGCCGCTGACGAGCTTTCCGTTGCTGTCGAACAGCTCCGTTCCCTCCTTGTTGTAGATGTTGTAGACTGCTATGTCGGAAACGAAGGTCTTCTGCGCAAGAGCGATTGCAGATGCCTTGTCGCTTACATTTCCGTTGGTAAGCAGGGAGTTTGCATAACCCTGGAACATGGTCTCCATCCAGGAGTCTGCGCCGAGGGTCTCATACTCAGGAATGGCCTTGCTGTAGATACCGTTGCTGACGTTTGCAGAGACGGTGAGCTTGTCGGTCTTGGCCCTCTTCGTGGTGATGAGGATGACACCGTTGGATGCACGGCTTCCGTAAAGTGCTGCGGAAGTTGCATCCTTCAGGACGGTGAGCGACTCGATATCGGTAGGGTTGATATCGGAGATGCTGCCGCTGAACGGCACGCCGTCGATCACATAGAGAGGCGCGTTGGTACCGTTGACGGAACCGAGACCGCGGATGTAGATGCTTGCGCCGTCACCAGGAGCTCCTGAGTTGTTGACGATGATACCGGCTGACTGGCCCTCGAGTGCGCTGGTGGCGCTGGATACAGGACGCTTTGCGATGGCGTCCGACTTGACGGTCGTGAGCGCGCCGGTGACTGATTCCTTCTTGGAAACACCGTATGCGACGACAACCACGTCGTCGAGGACGGTAGTGTCTTCATCAAGCTCGACGTTGATGTTGATCTGTCCGTTGACATTTACGACAACATCCTTGTAACCGATGAAAGAGAAGGTGAGAGTACCGTTCGAAGGAGCGGTGATCGTGTACTCGCCGTTGGCATCGGTGGTGGTGCCGACAGGCTTGCCTGCAGAGGTGGTCACGACGGAAACGAATCCGAGAGGGTCACCCGTGGCCCTGTCAGAGACACTTCCCTTCACCGTGATGTTCTGCGCGGTTGCGATCCCTGTCATAGCGACGAGGACAGCAAAGAAGAGTGCGATTCTTTTCATTAGAAAACAGATTTATTTATAGTTGCTTATGTGCAGACCGCAAAGGTAGCAATTATTTTTTCATTTTGCTGGCTTACAGCTTCATTACATTCTTCCTGACACTTCCCACGAGGACTGAATACTCCCCGGCAGGGAGGCCGGACATGTCGATCCGGAACGGAGAGAACGGAGACATCGAAGCAGCCTTGCTGCTGAACACAGTTTTTCCGGAGGTGTCGGACACCGTGATATCTTCTACGGCATCGAAGCCTGTCCTTACGAACAGATTGTCTTTCACCGGATTAGGATAAAGGTCCATATACTGGCTGCCGTCCCTTACGATTACGTTTATGGTCATTGTGACGCTCTCTCCCCTGGCATCCGAACCGGTCACCGTCACGGTCGTGCTGCCGTAATCCTTGGAATTGAGGTCGAGGTTCGTCCCGCTGACCTTGCATCCGATCATTGAGCTGTCGTCCGAGGAAGCAGTGAAAGACAGCGCCTCGCCGTCCTCGTCGCTGAAGTAGATGGACAGCGAGACCGTAGAGGTCTGCCTGATGCCGCTGACGAGGATGTTCACCGACTTCTGGTATATGCTCGGAGCATGGTTTTTACCGACAACATAGGTAAACGGCAGGCTGACGCTGCAATGAGGGTCACTCACCGTGAGGACAGCCTCATACGATTTTCCGTCAGCGACCTTGAGCGCATCGATGTTCAGGGTGATCCTGTCGCCGTCGCGGACTGCAGCGATTGCCGAGAGGTCGCCGGAGAGCTCATAATCCATAGCTTCGCCATCGGCATCGGATATGTCGAAGGCGAGAGTTCCATTCTCATGGGACTTCAGGACAAGGGATGTTCCGTTCAGGGGCGTGATTACAGGAGGATTGTTCGCCGGAGTGCTGATTGAGAACTCGTCGGACATGGATGATTTCTCCCCATAGAGGTTCTCCGATTCCACCCTGAAGGCATATGCGGTGCCTGAAACGAGTCCGTCGATCCTTGCTGTCATGGTCGAACCGCCCTTTGCATCACCGGTGCGGACAATCTTTACCGGAACGCCGGCCGATGTCGAACCGTCCGGGCCGCCGGTCATATATACATTGAAGCAGAACGGCCTGTCGCCGGTCCCGTCAGACGGCACAGCCCAGCTGAGGTCCACATATCCCCTTCCGGCCTCCCCCGAAAGGGTCGTCACCGCAAGCGGAGCATTCATGCCCGTGCAGGTGACAGCGGCATACGCATCCAGAAGTCCCGAGCCGTACAGGCTCTCGCAGTCCTCATTGTATTCGTAGAGCACCGGACTGGCGGTCCTCGTGAGTATCCTGAACAGGCGGTCGCGCGTCATGCCTTTTCCACCGAGGCGCGAAAGCACGAGCGCAGCCACACCGCTGACATGCGGAGCCGCCATCGAGGTACCCTGCATCGTGTTGTACTGACCGGATGTCACCGTAGACATTATGTAGGTATTCTTCCGCGAGTCTCCTCCCGGCGCAGTGATATCCACCCACGAGCCGAAATTCGAATAATATGCTGTTTCATAGTCAGCCCCGCAGGCAGCGACTGCCATCACATAGTCCTCCTGGGCCGGAATTTCCTTGTTGATCGCATCGTTTCCGGCGGCGAAGATTATGAGTCCGCCCTTCATCGGTCCTGTCTGCTCGCCGTTCCCGTCGAGGCCTGCATAACTGTTGAAGTAGTTCATAGCCTCAACAAGATATTCAGGAGTCGTATCTCGGCCCGGAAGGGACCAGCTGCAGTTGGCAATCACGGCACCGTTGTCGGCAGCATACGCGAAGGCAGCTCCCAGAAAGGCCGATGCGTCGTCAGACTGCATGGTCTGGACCGTCATTATCCTCGCTCCGCTGCCTGGAGTCCCGTCACCGCCGGCGATTCCGCAGACGCCGAGGCCGTTGCCGTTGACGGCCGCAATCGTGCCTGCGACATGGGTCCCGTGGTTTCCCGGAGAGATTGTGCCGACCGGGTACCTGTTGTCCTCGGTCGCGAAATTGTAGCCATAGAAGTCGTCAGCAAACCCGTTCCCGTCATCATCGACGCCGGGACTGCCGGAGATTTCGGCCTTGTTGGTCCACATGTTGCCAGCCAGGTCCTCGTGGTCATACTGGACGCCATGGTCGATTACGGCGACTATGACCTCGGGAGAACCGGTCGTGAGCTCCCATGCCTTGTAGAGATTGATGTCAGAACCGATGGCATATCCGGGATCGGAAGAACTGTTGCTGAAATCCCACTGCTGGCCGAGCAGCGGGTCATTGAAAGGCACGTCGGAGGATTTCACCCTCGGGACTGCCTCAACGATATCGACTCCCGGAAGAGCAGACAGCGAGGTCGAGGCCTTCGTCAGAGGAAGGCTCTCGTCGAATTCAACGACATACCAGAGATTCAGTCCGGCAGAGCGATGCCTCTCTTCGAAGCGCCCGGCATCAGGGAAGGCGCGGGTCACCCCGCATGGCCCGAACGCCGAGAAGTCCGGGTCGCTCCCGTCCTCCGGAATGGCGGACGGAGAAAGCTTCACCATCATCACGCCCGGCACCGACTCCGAAAATTCGGAGGACATGCTCCCGTCCGTCTCCACTTCGCTGCGGGAGCAGCCGGCGAAGACGACAATGGCAGCGCCCAGAAAGGCGGAGAGCGTCAGACGGCGCATTGTCTAGAAGCTGTATCCCAGAGTAAAGAACATCGATGACTTCAGTGCACCTGAAGAGATAAGATATGCTGCGCTGACCTCGAATCCCGCGAAGTTGAGCCCCAGGCCTGCGGAAGCATAGGAAGGAATCGTCTTCTCGCTGTCACCATAGTGATAGCCCAGACGCACGAACGCGATGTCCTTGATGTTGTACTCGGCACCGACGCCGGCCATGATGCCGGAGTTCAGATACGAGAGTTCTGCGATAGCAGTGATCCCGTAGAAGGTATACGAAGCACCTCCCTTGACGAGCATAGGGAGCGAATAGTCGGACCCGCCATAGTTGACCTTGCCGCCGAGATTGTTGACGGAAAGGCCCGCATTGAAGGCATCCTTCTCATATTTGAGGGCAATGTCGGCAGCGAATGCCGAAGCCTTTGCATCGGAAGCGAGGCTGGACGATGCCATCTTGAGGTTGACACCTGCTGCGAGAGCATCCGTGAATGCATATGAGAGACCGAGGCCGAATGTCATCTCCTTCGGAGTGAAGGTTCCTCCGTTGCGGCCCGATTCGCTCATAACCGTATACTCCTTGTAGGAGAATGACGCGAAGTTCGCATTGACTGCAATCCTGTCGCTGATGCGGTAGAAGCCGCTGGCCGAGAGGAGTCCGTTGTCGGCGGCCTTCGGCTGCCACTTCCCGTAGCCCAAAGCTATGGCCATCGTCCTGTCGCTCAGCGCAGCAGCGGCCACGTTGTTGCTGTAGACATAGGCGTCAGCCTTCCTGGCGACTCCGGCGCCCGCAAGGCCAGCCGTGCCGGCATCCGGGTTTATGTTGAGGAAAGACATTGTCTGCGCCGATGCTGAAATGGTAAGCGCGCAGAATGCCACGATTGCTATATATCTTTTCATTTCAATCTAGATTTTGACTACTGTTCTGGTTATGGTCTGTCCGTTGCAGTCGAGAACTACAGTGTATACTCCGGCCGCCATGCTTCGCATGTCTATCTGCGCCGGGTCGAATGCGGAGATCGATATCTGCTTCTCATATACCGTCGAGCCGGCCGAGCTGATGAGTTTCAGCGTAGCCGAGGACTCTTCAGCAGTCCTGACATAAAGGTAATCCTTGACAGGGTTAGGATAGATGTCGACAGCGTCGTTGCTCTCGCGGACAAGTATGCGGAACGTCTGGGTCGCAGTCTCTCCGCGGACATCGTATGCCATCACACGCACATCCGCATATCCGAGTCCGAGAGGAGTTATGTAGAACTGCCCTTTCGAGTAGTTCACGTTTGCCACATCCTCGTCGCTGTTGGTGATCGTGTAGGCGAGCTGCTCGCCGTCCTCATCCTTGAAGTAGTCTGATTCAGTGTAGGTGACGGTGTTGTCACTCTTGTTGAAGACCATGTCCGGAAGGGCGCCGACCGTCTGCGGCGCATGGTTCTCCAGAATCGTGTAAGTGATGTCCGTGGACGTCGCGAGTCCGTAGTAGTCAGTCACGACGAGCTTTGACTTATAGCTGCCTGTAGCGGCATCCTTCGCGGTTATGACGACCTTAGGGTTTGCGCGGTCGAGGGTATCGAGCACCTCTGCGGCCGAGGCTGCCTCGAGGTCGATGTTGTAGAAGTGTCCGTCAGGTTCCGTGATCGAGAATGGAAGGTAGGCCGTCTCATGCGCCTTGAGAGAGCAGGAAGTCTCTCCGAGTGCGGTCAGGACAGGTGCAGAGTTGCCTCCGGTGGTCGTGTTCACGAGCGAGGTCATCGATGACTTGTTGCCCGCAAGGTCACAGGCAATGGCTCCGAGATAGTACTTCGTGTTGAACTCGAGGCCGCTGATCTTGCCGGTAAGGGTGCCGCCTGCCTTGACGTCTCCGACGTATACGCTGGTGAACATGGCTTCCTCCGGCTTGGAGAAGGATGTCGTGCTGTAGTATACGAGTATGGATGTCGGCTTGCCGTCATCGCTGTCCGAAGGCACCGTGCAGCTGAAATTGATGTTGTTGGATTTTGCGCTCACCTTGAAGTCGCTTACCTTTCCCGGGGCTGCACCGCCGGAGCCTGCGACAGCCTTGTATGCATTGACGAGGCCGGCGCCGATATAGTAGTTGCGGTTGAACGAGCTGATGTCGGTGGTATTCTCGAGGAGGAGCTTGCGGAGCGCCGTGTTGGTGAAGCCGGTGGTGCCGAACTTCGAGACGAGAAGTGCTGCTACGCCTGAGACGTGCGGACATGCCATCGAGGTACCCTGCATGAGGCCATACTTGTTGCCGGGGAGCGTGCTGAGGACCGAATTACCCTTCTTTGCGTCTCCACCCGGAGCGGCAATGTCGCACCAGTCGCCGTAGCATGAGTAATATGCCCTGCGGTAGTCTGCGCCGACGGCTGCGACAGAAATCATCCCGTCATACATGGAAGAACTGTAGTCGCGGTCCTCGTTTCCGGCAGCGAAGATCACTACGCCTCCGGCCATAGGGCCCTCCTGCTTGCCGTTCTCGTCGAAGCCTGCGTACTTGTTGAAATAGTCGACAGCCGCTATGAGCGACTTCGGAGTCTCCGTCGCGTCGGTATAGCTCCAGCTGTTCTGGGAAATCACGGCGCCGTTGTCGGCTCCCCACTTGATTGCGGTTTCACCGGAGCCCGAGCCCTTTCCGGAATCGTCGAATATCTGGCATGACATTATCTTCACGCCGCTCTGCTTCTTCGCAGCGTTGCCGCCCGCTATGCCGCTGACACCTATTCCGTTGTTGTTGACAGCTGCAATGGTTCCGGCGACATGGGTTCCATGGTTTCCGGCCGTTATCTGGTAGGAATCCTTCGAGAAATTGTATCCGTACTGGCTGGTTCCGCTCTTGGACGGGTTGTGCCACATGTTGTCGGCGAGGTCCTCATGCTCATAGTCGACACCCATGTCGACGACGCACACGATGACGTCCGGATTGCCCGTGGTATAGTTCTCCCAGACAGGGACAACGTTGATGTCGCATCCGCTCTCTGCGCCGCTCGCAGTGCCGTTGTTGTAGTAATGCCACTGGTCGGAGAGGCGCGGGTCATTGAAAGGCAGCGACGAACTCGTGCTGGCTGCGGGGGCAGTTGCATCGACATAGCCGACGACCTGAGGATTGCCGGTAAGTTCGATCTTTGGGACAAGTTCGAGAATCTCGACGCCAGGTATCGCGCACACGTCGCCTGTAGCCTTTGTCAGGGTCTTAGTCTCGTCATAGCCAATGACATACCAGCGGTGCAGGCCTTCGGCGCGGGTGCGGGCCTCGAAGCGCCCTGCGTAAGGGAAAAGACGCTTCATGCTGACGATGCCGTAATTCTCCATGCTGACGCCGGAGACCTTGAGCGACCTTACGTCTACGGTGCCGTCTTCGCCGGTAGCCTCCTCGGCGAGAGAGGCGAGGTCATCCGAGACCTTTATCTTCATTACGCCCGGAATGAGATTCTCCTCCGGGGTTGACGCGCAGATTATCTCTACGCCGTTGCTTTCGATTTCATCGAGGTCCAGCGCAGCCTGAGGGCCGCCGGCACAGGATGCAGCGAGCGCCATGAGCGCCACGACTGCGGGTAATGTAATATGTCTCATAGGCTATTTGCAGAGAAAGTCAAGGACAGTGATAATGCTGTCCGGATTGTTCCATTTAACCTTGTTGGACTTGAGCCAGTTCTTGAAGGCTGCCTTTCCGGCAGCATCGAGTTCGTCGTCTATCCCCTTGCGGCTTGCCTTGTAGGTCTTGTCCGGAGTGACGAGATAATAGGTGGTCACAAGGTCCACAGACTCGCCGTTGTGGCGGCCTTCACGCAGCTCCATATGGTTCTGGTTCACCTTTCCGGAGACTTCGATTGAAGAGAGCTTCTGGGTTGCGGAATTGGTAGTCGAGGTGCCGTAGGCGCCGCCGGACTCGCGGAGCTTGTCGAAGTCGCCGAGCTGAAGGGCAGCGACGAATCCCCTCTCCTCGCTCTTGACGACCTTCATTATCTGGCCGTCGACGTTCATGTACTGGTCGTCGCCGATCTTAACGAGGAGAACCTCGGCGAGATTCGCCTCCTTGATCACTCCGTTGTCGATGAAGTGCAGACGGCTGTGCATGATGTGGACGTTGAGGTCATAGGTAGCCTTGGTCCCGCCCTTCATATATACGGTACCGTTCGTGAATTCCTGATAGAGATAAGGCCAGGTAGTGGAATACTCCTGTGCAAGGGCAGCGAGAGCGACGAGCGCCAGGACTGCTGATGCGAATATTTTCTTCATATGCAGTGATTTGTTTTATTATTCCTTTATGCAGCGGATGGCGTACGCGTCGGCACGCGAACCGCTGGAAATCGGAGAGGCTGTGACAGAATAGTTGTCGCTGCCATAGTCCTTGATGCCGAAAGACAGGGCGACTCCGAGGTACGAGTCGACACCGTTCGTCACGTCGGCAGTGTTGTACCAGTAGTTGCCCCAGAGGCCGACCATGCTGCCCATGAGCATCGCATACTGGCCGTCGTAGCGTGTCGTAGCCGGGAAGAATGAGTATACACCCTTCGTCTTGCTCAGATACAGCCACCAGCCGTTCGTGAAATCGAGCAGGTTGACCATTCCGTTGTGGTCGAAGTCATATGCCTGGAACTCGGCTTCTCCGCCAAGGTCAGACCACACCATCTTCCCGTCCGACTCGCCGGTCGCCCACACTATGCCTCCTGTCGAGGTCAGGTGCTGGAACACCGAGATCGAAGGGACTCTCCATCCCGCAGGACACGGGTCGTAGAAGGTCTTGGAACCTGTATTCTTGTAGTTGTTCTCCGTATGCTCGAAGCCGTCAGGATTACCCCAGAATGAAGGGTTGCTTTCAGACGGAGTGAGCCAGTCGCGGCACTTGCTGAACTGGCTGTTGTTGCTCAGGCAGACAGTCGGGTGCGCTATGCTGTATGCCAGCGTGTTAGCCGTGAGGCTGTACATGTCGGAAGCGACGATGTCTACCGCCTTGCCGTCGATGTCATAGACAGGGACATTCTTCGTCGTGATGGAGCCTGAATCAGGGATAGGAGACCCCGGGAACGGGTCCTTCCTGCCCCACTGGTACAGAAGTCCGTAGCAGCCGACGTCAGTATAGTCGTCGGTCGTAGCACCGAGGTTGATGTTCATCACCTGTGCGCCGCTCTTCGAGTCGAGGGCGGATATCTCGACGTCCGGACGCCAGATATGCCAGCTCCAGATAATCTCGCCGTTGCCGTCGGTGACGGCAAGGAGTGCATTGCCGGGAATCTTGCCGGCTACGAAATGAATCTTGCCGTCCTTCAGTTCGACCGATTCGATCATCCCCTTCGAGGTCTGCCATACGAGCTTCGCTCCGGCAGGAGACATCTTCGAAGGAGCCGAAAGGCCCTTGCACCCGAGGCCGTTGCCCTTCACGGTAGCGTCAAAGCAGTACTCGCCCATATGGCTTATGAGATAGCAGTTGGACGTACCGTCCGAGCTGAGCGTGGTCAGAGGATATTCCACATCGATTCCGGACTGGACGACCTTGAGGATTGTCTGCGCCTGAGGATTGTCCTTCGACGGAGCGTAGAACTTTATCGTGGCATCCCTGTCTGTCTCCTTCGGGTTTGCGGTTATGTCGAGAGAAAGCTTGTTGCCGGAAGCGGAAGCGCTTATCCAGTCGGCACTCGATTCGAATGTCCAGGAGTCCATGTTGGTCGTCACGTCGACGCTCTGGGTCGACGCTTCAGCCTTGACCGAGAGGACACCCTCCGGACTGCAGACGATCTCCGGAACAAGTTCCTTCGCCGCCTGGGTCAGCTTCACGCCGGCAGACGCCCGGTTGCTTCCGTCAGCCGGGGCATACACCTGTATCGTCGTCGAGCGCGATTCGTAGGCATCGTTGGCCGAAACGCTGAGGTTCAGCACGTTCTTGCCCTTTTCGACACTTATCCAAGTAGCACCGCCGAGATCGTAGGCCCAGTCATCCTGATTGGTGGTGAAACGTACGTAAAGTTCTCCGCCGTTTGCAGAAACGGTGAGTTCGTCATCGGAAGTGAGCTTCAGTTCCGGAGCCGGTCCTTCCTTCGTGCAAGACACTGCGGCAAGAAGGATGACGGCGAGTATATAAAACAATCTTTTCATCTCAATGCATATTACGCTGAATTTACAAAGATAACAAAAAAAGGGCACCCGCATTCTGCGGATGCCCTTTTTATTGGAATCAGGGAAGTGTTACTTCCTGCGTGAAGGCTTTACACTGTCCTTTGCGATGGTCTTGAATGAGCCGACGAGAGCAGCACTTGCGCTTGCATTCTGGTATATAGGAGCGTACGCGAAGAGGTTGTAGCTGTAGTCATCATATACATACGCATCCTCATCAGCGTCATATACATAGTACTCTGCATAGTATCCGAAGTAGTCAGACCTTGCTGAGAATGTATGCGGCTCATGGATGGTGTAGACAATCTCGTCATCGTAGTATCCGTAGGTATAGTAATCGACACGATATTTATCGCCGTCGATGGTGGTATACTCTGAGTTTATATACTCATAGTTTTCAGAAACCGTGTAAGTACCTGCGTCACCGTCGAAGTCAGCATATACCTTGCAGTCGAGTCCGAAGAGGGAGGTGATCATCACGTTGCCCTTGTCCTCATTGTCGCTGGCAGCGATCACATAGTCGGTGTCATCCTCATTGTAGTCGGCTCCGAATACGCTGGTGCCCTTGAAGGTATAGGTGCCGGCGATGTCGTCAACATCAAGACCGTAGGTGTAGGTCATAGGACCGATCTCGATCTCGGCGTTGTAGTTGCCATAGATGTCCTGGAAAGTCTCTGCAGGGATGTTGATCGTTATCTCCGAACCGCCGGCAGGCTTTGAGTCGAGCTTCACGCCGAGAGCGTCAGCGTAAGACTTGACAGAAAGGACTCCGTAGTAAGGAGCGCCGCTGAGAGTATGCTCGGTGGTGACGGTGTCACCATTGTCGTTCTTTCCGGAAACGGTGACAACGACCTTGTTGGCGTATGCCCTGTTGAGCATGGTGGCTGACATCACATAGATGTAGCTGCTGTAGTCAGTCATGATGTCGTCGTAGTCAACGTCCACGTCGATGTCGTCATTCTCGGTATAGCCGTATACCTCACCGGTATAGGAAACAACATACTTCGAGTTGATGGAGAACTTGCCGGCCTCTACCTCGGCAGCCTTGTTGCCGACCATGTCGACGAAGGTTCCCTCAGGGAAAGCGACGGTGTAGTATGAACCTGGAACGGTCACGTCATCGAATACGAGAGTTGCTGCAGAACCCTTGACGCTGACCTTTGCGGTGGTCTTTGCGATGACAGGGTTACCTGCTACATAAAGCTTTGCGTAAACGACTCCGGTGACATCATTGCCCTCGACATACTTGATGTTCTCATCATAGTAGAGAGTTACGACATTGCCGTCCTGGTCGTAGTCAACGAGCTCAGGAGCCTTGCCGTCTGAAGTCAAGGTAGGCATGAATACGAGTTCACCCACAGTACCCTGCTGGCTTGCAGCGATAGCATATACGGTATAAGTGGTATTAGGCTCGATATCATCTACGAGGATGGTGTAGCTTGGATTCTTGCTGTAGTCTACGGTACCGGACAGGAGAGCTGACTTGACAGCTACCTTGAACACGCTGCTTGCAGAGAGATCCTGCGGCTCACCCTTGAGCACTGCATAGGAGTAGAAACCTGTTCCGGAAACCGGAGAGATGGTAGCTTCGAAGCTGTAATCATCGATCGGAGTGATCGAGATTGCCGGAGCGGAAACCTTGATAGGATCTGCCGGAGTCTCATGCTCGAACTTGGCGCAGCCTGCGATAGCGAGGAGAGCCACTGAAAGAACTGCTAAAATATTTCTTTTCATCTTGTTCGTCCTTTAAATGATTACTTCTTTGTGAATACGATAGGACCGTTGAAGAGGTTCCACCAGCCGTCGTCATAGATACCCCATGCGTTGGTTATGGTGAGAGTGCTTCCGTCCTCGCTGATCACTACGTTGATGTCGGAGTAAGCGGTGGCGACGTCTGCGTCAGGATCGTTGAGACCCTTGGTGACGGTAGAAGAATATCCGAGAGACTGTCCCTGAGGGATGGTCATCGTAGTCTTGTCGTCGCTGACCTTTCCGTAGAAGTAGTTGTAGCTAGGAGCGATGTAACCGTACTTTGCGAAGTAAGGGTCGAGGTTGCTGATCCATACCATGCTGATGTCGGAAGCATCCTTCTCTACGGTGATGTCCCAATCGAAGTGTCCGCGGCTTGAGAAGTATGAGTCAGCAGATGCTGAATACGTGCCGAGGATGAAGCTGAGCGGGTGGTCGTTGTCGACGATGGTAACCTTGCAGCTGTTGCTGTTGCCCTCGTTTACGTCGCCCGTGCTCTTGAACTTGAGGGTGAACGAAAGGTCTCCGGTATAGGTGCCCGGGATATCAGTGATCTTGACCTCGATGTACTGGGTACGGCCGCTCTCAGAGAACTTGAGGGTGGCTGAACCGTCAACGAGTTCGAAGTTGGTGCCTGCCTTTGCAGTGCCGTCGACAGCCTCATAGGAAACTGAGGTTGAGAGACCTGCAACGGAAGCGAGGGTGACAGGGATACTTACGGTACCGCCGTCCTCAGCAACCGATACTGAGCTCTTGTCGAAAGCAACGAATGCATCAGCGTCATCGAAAGTCGGATAGTCGTTGATGTTGCAGGAAGCAACAAGAGCGGATCCGAGAGCTATGACTCCAAGATAGGTAATTATCTTTTTCATTGTCTTCTTCATTTTAAACTAGTCGTCGTAACCTGGGTTCTGGGCGAGGTTCTCGTTGATCTCGACCTGGAGCTTCGGAAGAGGCATTGCCCAGTACTTTGAGTTTGCAGGGATTTCCCTGGAGATGTTGGCGTCAGAGTAGGAAACGCTGCCGCCGGTACGAGCGAGGTCAAACCAGTATGAGCCCTCGAAGTTGAGCTCGAGACGGCGCTCATTGAGGATGTCGGTGAGGCTAGGGTTGCTTGCTGCAGATGCGTTGCGGTTTGCGCGGATCATGTTGATGTCGCTCATTGCGGTAGCACCTGATACGGAAGCACCGTTGAAGATAGCCTCGGCACGGTTGAGATACATCTCGGAGAGACGGATCACGATTACGTTGTTGACATCAGGGGTGGAGGTAGCGTTGCCCTCGCCCTTGCCATAGTACTTCATGGTCCAGAGCTGGCCGCCTGAAGCCTCGTCCTCGTCGGTGCAGAACATGACCTTGCCGTCATCGCTGCCGCGGACACCGGTGGTTCCACGTACGTCGCCGTCCTCGAAGAGGGCGGTGAGCTGTGCAGAAGCTGCGCAGTCAGCGTAACCCTTAGGGTTGGTCATGTGTGAAGGGCCTTCCCAATATCCGTCGTAGTCGTTGGCCTGCTTGCCATAGACCTCGAAGATGACCTCACCGTCACCTGCTACGTCCTTGCCCCATACTGAAGGATATTCCTTAGCAGTCCAGAGCCTGTAGTCACCGCTGTTGATGACGAGGGTAGCATAGTCGGCTGCCTTCTGGTAGTCCTTGTGGTAGAGGTATACGCGGCTCAGGAGAGCGCGGATGACGTTCTTGGTGATGACAGCCTTGCTGTCGGTGACGCCGCTGCGTACATAGTCGTCTGCCATGAGGGACTCTGCCTCCTTGAAGTCGGCGATGATCTGAGCGAATGACTCCTCAACGGTTGCGCGGGCAGGCATGTCGGTCGGAGACTGAGGAGTGAGGATGAGTGGAATACCATACTCCTGGTTGGTCTTGCCGTCGGTGCGGGCGTAAAGACGGAGGACATCGAAGTGTGCGAATGCACGCAGAGCGAGAGCCTCAGCCTTGAGGTTGCTGATATCCTCCTCGGAAACTGAGGAAGAGATCATGCTCTCACCGTTCTCCTCGATTGCATCGAGAACGTTGTTGGCTGCAGAGATTACATGGTATGCGTATGACCAGAGGCCCTCGGTGGAGCTTGGGTCATAGGACATGTTATAAGGAGTGGTCATACGACCTGAGGTGAACTCGGTATTTACCGGGATCATTGCATTGCCGACGCGCATCTCGGAGTTGAGCACGAAGAAAGCACCGTACCAGCTGCTGGATGCGAGCGGAGCGTAGGCACCGGCTACAGAGGAGTTGAGTCCGTTGTAGTTGGAAAGGGTAAGCTCAGTACTCTGGCTCATGATAGGCTCCTCAACGAGGAAGTCCTTGCAGGAGTTGAGAGTAAGGATTGCCAGAAGTGCGACAATAATATACTTTTTCATATTCTTAGCCTTTTAAAGAATTAGAATGAAATCTCAATACCGCCTACGAAAGACTTGGTCTGAGGGTAGATACCGAATCCCATTCCTTCCTCACCACGCTCTGGATCGTAGAAGTCAACATCGTGGAATGTGTAAGGGTTGAGTGCACTTACATAGAACTTCACGTTGCTCATGCCGATCTTCTGGGTAAGGCTCTGAGGAAGAGTGTAAGAGAGAGTAACGTCCTTGATACGCAGGTAATCACCTCTCTGGAGGTACCTGGTAGAAGAGATGTTGTATGAGTTGCTTGAGTTACCTGCTACAGGCTTAGGGTTACAGTTGGTGTCACCCGGCTCCTTCCAGTAGTTGAGGGCAGCATTTGACTGGTTCATGGTCATCTGGTTACCATCAGCCTGGAGATATCTGTTCTCTGCGATGTAGATGTAGTTTCCGGTCTTGAACTCGAAGAATGCGCTGAGGTCGAAGCCCTTCCATGAGAAGCTGGTGTTGAAACCACCGGTAGCCTTGGCTGCAGGAGAGCCGGCATAGATCCAGGATGCCTTCGAGTAGTCGTTGGTAAGAGTTACGGTGTCGCTGGTCACGTTGCCATCCTCATCGTACTCATACTCATGGTGGCGCCAGAGAGCCTCACCGTTGGTAGGGTTGACACCTGCATAATCACGGAGATAGAAGGTGTAGAAGTCCTTGCCGACAACGTGGCGGAGGCGTGAGTCGTAGGATGCTGACATCCACTCGTCATCACCGAGGTCGTCGATGCGGCTGCGGTTGAGTGCGATGTTGAATCCTGCAGACCAAGTGATGTTGGAGTTGCGGATGATGTCACCCTCGACCATGAACTCGATACCCTTGTTGGTCATGGAACCGATGTTCATGAGGTTGCTTGAGAATCCGGAAGTTGAAGGAACGCTCTTGTTGAGGAGCATGTCAGTGGTCTTGCGGGTGTAGAGATCGAGCTGAGCAGAAATCCTGCCGTCGAAGAAGCCCATGTCGAGACCGAGGTTCCAGGTCTTGTTCTTCTCCCATGAGAGCGAATCGTTCGATGGTGAAGAAGGAAGCATGCCGGTACCGCCGTTGTAAGCCGATGAAGCGTATACACCGTAAGCCTGATAAGGGCTGATGTTGTTGTTACCGTTCACACCGTAGCTGAGACGGAGCTTGAGGAGGCTGAGCCAGTTGGATGTGCTCTTCATGAACTTCTCGTTGGTGATGTTCCATGATCCTGAAGCTGACCAGAAGAGACCCCACTTGCTGCTCTCTCCGAAGAGTGAGGAACCATCCTCACGGATAGAAGCCTGGAAGAAGTACCTCTGAGCGTAGTTGTAGTCAACGTTGCCGAGGAACGAGAGGAGCGTACGGTTGTTCATCGAGTCAGAAACCTGGCTTGAAGAAGCGGTAGAGGTAGAAAGGTAAGGGATGTTCGCATCAACGTCCGGTGCATATGCATACATGGACTGGTATGAGCGGCGCATTGCCTCCTGACCTACGAGGACGCGGAGATTGTGGTCACCGAATGCGGTCGTGTAGGTAGCGGTGTTGGAAGTGGTGAGCTGGATGTACTGCGAACGGGAAACCTGGAGGGTACCGGTGGTATCGCCAGGATCCGGACCCCAGTAGCGGCGGCCCTCACCGAACATACCCTCGAACATGTTGTTGGTCTTGAGGATGAGGTTCTTTACAGGCTCATACTCGAGGAACATGGAGGCCTGTGTACGATACTGCTTCTCCCACTCGTCTTCACCGTGGCAGAGAGCGTTGTACAGAGGGTTGGTGTTGGAGTTCTCAGGGATGTTCATGTTGTACTCGCCGGTCTCAGGGTCGATTACCGGAGTCCAAGGACGGATGGTAAGACCTGCGAAGAACGGGTTCGAGTAGTAGAGGCTCTGCATCTCAGTATCGTGGTTCTCGGTGTAAGCGATGTTTACACGTGCGCCGATATTGAGGTTGCTGAGGAGCTTGTAGTCAGCGTTGACACGTCCGGTGAGACGCTTGTAGCTGGTAGCGTAGGAGATACCCTGGTTGTCCTGGTAAGCGATTGAAGAGTAGAACTTGCTCTTGTCGTTACCTGCGGATGCGTTGACCTCATACTCCTGGAGAGTACCTACACGGGTGGACTCGTCAAGCCAGTTGACGAGGGTACCGGTGAGGGTAGACATAGGATAGTAGTATGAAGAGGTAGGGTCGTCCGGGTTGTAGCCGGCGTTGACAGCTGCGGTACGATAGAAGTCGAGAAGCTCGGCACCGGTCATAGGACGGAAGTTGTTGTCGTTGGCGAGGGTGGAAGCACCGAACTTGG
>R11__coassemble_763_pt1 | contig 19937 bp, 18 predicted proteins | sample R11__metabat2_high_PE_044 | metagenome-assembled genome bin R11 | reverse complement strand
GGCCGGACTCGGTCTTTCATTCACGTCTCTGGGAATCATGGCCGGGAGATGCACTGGGCCGTATAGTGCTGGGGCTCGTCTGTGACGCGCAGGCATCCGGAAGGATGCCCCTCTATCTGGACACCATCATCGACCACTATCCCCAGTTCATGAACGAGCAGGGTTATTTCGGGCCCGTTCTTGAAAACGGGTTCAACGAGCAGCAGCTTTCCGGAAACGGATGGGTCCTGCGCGGGCTCTGTCAGTATTACGAGTGGTCCGGGGACAAGAAGGTTCTCCCGATGATAGACAACATCGTAAGCAATCTCTTCCTCAAGGGGAAAGGTGTCTTCAAGGACTACCCTATCGACCCCGCTGACCGCAAGAAGAACCTCGGCGACGCCATAGGCGAAATCGTCTACAATGACAACAACTGGATACTTTCCTCTGACATCGGGTGCATATTCATAGGCATGGAGGGTCTGATCCACTCATACAAGATCAACCCGAGGCCTGAAGTCAAGCAGCTCATCGAAGAGATGATAGAGCGCTTCCTGGAAGTGGACCTCGCAGGTATAAGAGCACAGACTCATGCCTCCCTCACGGCATGCCGCGGAATCATCAGATATTCCGAAATCGTCGGCGATGACTACTACATCCCCGAGGTCGTGAAGCGCTGGGACACATACCGCCGGCACGGCATGACGGCAGGCTATCAGAACTACAACTGGTTCTGCCGGGAGAACACCTGGTCGGAGCCGTGTGCGGTAGTGGATTCGTACATGCTTGCCGTCCAGCTCTGGATGCACACCGGGAACGAATCCTATCTTGATGACGCTGAACTGATCTACTACAACGGTCTCTGCCATGACCAGAGGGCGAACGGAGGTTTCGGCTGCGATTTCTGTCCGTCTACCATAACCGGGCGCACGGACCTCGCAGTCCGGACTGACGAAGCTTCATGGTGCTGCACCATGCGTGGAGCGGAGGGCCTGGAAAGCGCGGTCAACTACTGCTATTTCACAAAGGAGGACATACTCTATGTCCCATTCTACATGGAAAGCAGCCTGGACCTCAAGAAAGGCATCACTCTCAGGCAGAGCACGCAGTATCCATTCGGAAACAGCGTCTCGTTTGAGATTCAGAAGACCGGCCGCATAAAGCAGCTCTACCTCAGGGTTCCTTCAGGAGCGAAGAACCCTGAGGTGACTGTAAACTCTCGACCATCGCAGGCAACCACCGAAGGATGTTTCCTCCGTGTCATAGGATTCAAGGCCGGCGACGTCATCACACTCAGCTTCGAGCTTCCGGAAAGGGAAGTTCAGGACGGAGGGATGAAGAAGGTTCTCCGGGGACCGCTTCTTCTCGGACATGAGAATGGGGAAGATGAGTTCAGCACCGTATACCACCTGATGGACCCGAAGGTCAGCAGGGATAGCGGATACTCGAAGGAAATACTTTTCAGCAGGGATTAAGCCCCGGCGTACAGGGCATTGGCCTCGGCGAGCTTCTCGGGGCTGCCGATATCTATGAGTTCAAGACCGCGCGCAGGCACTCCGACAATCGGACGGCTTGCCGCGGTCTTGAGGTAAAAGTCGATGATGGAGAACTTCTCCGGCCAGTCCTGCATGAGCTGCGGAATCTCGTCCGAAAGGATATGGATGCCGCAGAACGAATAGCGTCTGTACTTCGAGGGGTCGAAATCCGGATACGGGCTCTTCACTTCCCCGGTACGGACGTTGGTCCAGCCGACGAGCCGCATATCGTCGTCGAAGAGGAGATACCTGTCCGCCTCGGCTTCCCTGACTAGCAGCGTCGCAAGGGCATCGGGACGGTCCTGCGAGCGGAACCACTCCACGTCGAGATTGCTGAGGATGTCGGCATTGTGGACGAAAAAGCGCCCGCACCCTTTCAGCAGCGGAGCTGCCCGGCGTATCCCTCCGCCGGTCTCGAGGGCGTCCTGCCTCTCGAGAGAAACGTCAATCCTGACACCGAAGTTTTCCTTCTCGCGGAGGAAATCGCTGATCATGTCTGCGAAATGGTGCACATTGACGACAAATTCGGCGTAAGCGGGAGCCTTGAGCTTGTGGTTGACCCTCTCGAGCATCGGGACTCCCCCGACGGGGACATGCGCCTTCGGCATGGAGTCCGTTATCGGACGCAGCCTTGTGCCAAGGCCGGCCGCAAAGATCATCGCCTTCATAGTTCGACCTTCATTCCGGGCAGTATCGTGCTGCCGTCCCAGTCGCCTGCGAGGCGGACGAGGACTTCATTGAGGTATGGGTAGCGTCTGAACGGCTCAGCGGTAAGCTCACGGTAGCATCCGAGCACGGTCGGGATGCAGTCGATGAAGAGCTGCTTGCGCTCGACGAGCCCCCTGAATCCGTAGGCGCCCGTTTCCTGCAGCAGACGAACGAGGGTAAGGAGACGGTATTTCTCATAGAACTGCTCCTCATCGACGTCGCGGTACTGACGGAGCGCCTTGATGTAGGCCTGTTCGAGATCGTGGCGGAGCGGAGCGCTGAAGTGGGTGCCGGCATTCCACAGGAATGAGGCGAGGTCGTACTGTACCGGACCGCGGCGGCCGCCCTGGAAATCGATGAAGCACGGCTCGCCGTCCTTAATCATCACGTTGCGGGCCTGGAAGTCGCGGTACATGAAAGTGTCACCCTCGAAGTCCAGGGAATCCTCGCAGAGGGTGTCGAAATCGTCCTGCAGCCGTATTTCGTTGAATTCGAGGCCGGTCAGCTTGAGGAAATCATACTTGAAGTAGTTGAGGTCGAAGTTGACCATCCTGCGGTTGAACTCCCTGTCAGGGAAGCAGACTCCCCAGTCGAGGCCCTCCCCTCCCTTGAACTGGACTGCAGGAAGAAGGGAAATGGTATCATGCAGCCAGTCAAGCTGTTCCCTGCTGTATTCGCCGCTCGCGATTGCAGGCTTCAGCAGTTCGAAGAGCTGGCCTTCGCCGAGGTCTTCCTGTATGTAGGCCATTCCGTCTTCGGAGACGCCATATACCTGCGGGGCATGCAGTCCGTGGACGCAGAGGTTGGCATCTATCGTGAGGAACGCGCGGTTCTCCGCCGGATTGGTCCCTATGCATCCGATTACCGTGCCGCCGAGGCCGGTCATCCTGTAGTACTTCCTGGCGCTGCCGGACAGCGGCAGCAGCGTTGAACTTTCCGGATCATATCCGGACCAGTCCCTGTAGAGTCCGTTCAATCTTTCCATACATTGCGAATTTACTCACTTTTGGGGTATTATCAAAAAGTGTGTAACTTTGTAGGTTGCAATGAAAGCGCTGTCACGCATAGCATTTCCAGCCGCAGTAATGGCGGTCGTGACCGCAGGGACGCTCAACCTGAGCCGTGTCCCGGCGGGCTCCGTGACCCTTGTCGCAGAGCCTTCCGAGTCGAAGGACACCGTCCTCTATCCCAAGGATGCCTACAAGCTGCACCGCAACCTCTCCCTCGAGGAGATAAAGGTCGTCGACACCACCGGAGGCACCTTCGCGGTCGACTCGCTCGCAGCGGACGACACCGTGAAGAGGATCAATCCGAGGGACTCCCTCATGGCTCTCCTCGACTCGACGCAGTGGTACAGGATAGACTCGATCCTTCTCGCCGATTCGCTCGCGAAGGCCAAGGCCGAATTCGACGCCTGGTACGCGGGGCTGTCGAAGGAGGAACGCAGGGCCTACGACATCGAGCAGAGGGAAAAGCGCAAGCTTGAGCTGTCCGACTCGCTCCGCAAGGCAAAGGAAGAGGCGAAGAACTTACGCGACTCCATCATGGAGGCGAAGCCGCGTATCCTCGAGACCTATGCGCTTCCGGACACCATGCAGTACAAGAGGCTCATCGCGTGGACCGTCGACCAGGACTTCCACAAGATCTCGGCCTACCAGCCTGACACGACATACAACTACCACTTCTACGACTACCCGTTCCAGAGGAACGACGTCAACGCGACATGGCTCGGAATGGCCGGTTCCGCAGTCCAGTACTATGACTTCACGAAGCGCGCCGGCAGCGAGGACGTGGAATTCTACAAGGCACAGGAGCCGTGGAGCTTCAACACCGGCAACCTCCCGCACTACAACTCGAAGACCCCATACACCGAACTTGCATACTACGGGACCCTTCTCGCCGGCAAGGAGAAGGAGTCTGACAACCTGCATCTCTTCACGACGCAGAACATATTCCCGGAGCTGAACTTCAGCCTCCTGTATGACAGGTACGGAGGCAAGGGAATACTCCAGAATGAGGAGACGATAAACAAGACCACCGTCGTCCAGGCGAACTACCTCGGCAAGAGGTACATGGCACACGCCGGATACATCTACAACATGGTCTCGCGCGCAGAGAACGGCGGTATAGTCGACAACACCTGGATCACCGACACGACGGTCGACGCCAGGGACATCAAGGTAGCTCTCTCCAATGCGGGGTCGAAGATAAAGAAGAACACCTTCTTCCTCGACCAGCAGCTCCGCATCCCGTTCGACTTCATCAGCAGGATGAAGGCCCGCAGGGACACGTCGTTCAAGTTCAACGCCGACACGCTCGACCGCAACATAACCACGGCATATATCGGGCACAGCTCGGAATGGTCGACCTACACGAGGCACTACACCGACGTGATCACCGACGACACGGGAAGGGAATTCTACAACGGGGTGTTCAACAGCGACCCGATGGCGACCTATGACACGATGCGCGTCTCCAAGCTCGACAACAAGGTCTACATCAGGCTGCAGCCGTGGTCCAGCGAGGCAATTGTCTCGAAGCTCGACATAGGAGCCGGAGACCTTCTCAGGAATTACTTCGACAGCACCACAGTCAGGCCGATGAAGCATACGGAGAACACGTTCTACGTCTATGCCGGAGCAGAGGGGCAGCTGCGCAACAACGTCTACTGGAACGCGAAGGCCCACTACTCCCTGCTGGGCTATGAGGCGGGCGACTTCGACATACAGGCGAACGCACAGCTCAACCTCTACCCGTTCAGGCGTGCGCGCACCAGCCCTGTATCCGTAGCGGCCCACTTCTCGACATCGCTCAAGGAGCCGAACTGGTATCAGCAACACGTCAACGCAAACCACTACAAGTGGGACAACGATTTCTCGAAGAGTTCGACGACCACGGTCAGCGGAGAACTCAACATCCCGAGATGGAGGCTCAATGCGAGCGTCGCATACACCCTGCTCGCGAACAACATCTATTACGGTGCTGACGGCATCATACGTCAGAATTCCGAGGCGATGAGCGTGCTGACGGCATCGCTGCGCAAGGAGTTCGTCCTCGGGCCTCTCCACCTCGACAACAGGGCTCTGTTCCAGATGTCCTCGAACCAGGTGGTCGTCCCGGTGCCGACGCTGGCCCTCAATCTCCGCTACTACTTCCAGTTCGTGGTACAGAGGGATGATCTCGGACGCAAGGTGCTCGAGATGCAGATAGGCGCCAACGGCTTCTACAACACCGAGTGGTACTCCCCGGCGTGGAATCCGAACATCGGAGTGTTCTACAACCAGAGGTCGAGGACCTACAACAACGGACCGTACTTCGACGTGTTCATAAACTGCCAGTGGAAGCGCGCCGTCATCTTCATCAAATATCAGAACGCCGGAGGCGGATGGCCGATGACGAAGTTCGACTATTTCAGTGCTGACCACTACATAGTAACCAAGAATGGCATAGAAGGCCTCAAGCTGGGAGTCTACTGGCCGTTCTATACACAGCCGGGAGGACGTTGATGACAAGGGACAGGAATTTCTGGATCGTTTCGGCGGTCGTCGTCCTGCTCTCCGTCGGAGCATACGTCGCATCGCTGCACAGACCGGAGCCGGAAGAAGTGCCCCAGCCAAGGAAGGAACACCTTCGCGGCATCCTTGAGCTGAACCGTCTGGCAGACACGTCGAAGGCCCTGATGGTCGGCTACAACTACTATCTTCTCAAGCGCTACGCGAAGGACAACGGGCAGGACATCGACATCTCGATGACCGACGTAAACCTCTCGTATATAGATTCCCTGCGCGACGGAACGGTCGACATAGTCGTGATTCCCTACGAGGACAGCATAGCCATAGACAGCGTTCTGATGACCACTCCGCTGGACAGCATTTCCGTCTGGCTGATGAAGCACGACGACCATTCCACACTCTCGGATGCGAACGCATGGATTGACGCCTGGCATCACTCGGACGAATATGCTCCGACACGGGAGAAGTTCCTCAGGCGCTTCAACCCGTTCAGGGCGAAGCAGAGGGAGTACATAAGTCCATATGACAGTCTCATGAGGAACTATGCCGACACCGTCGGCTGCGACTGGAGGATGATCGCCGCCGTGATCTACAGCGAATCGCACTTCCATGTCGAGGCGAAGTCCCGCCGGGGCGCGATCGGACTGATGCAGCTCATGCCGCGCAACGCCGAACGCTACGGCATTACCGACCCGCTCGACCCGGAGCAGAGCATACGTGCCGGGGCGCTGATGCTGCAGGCTCTCTTCAAGAGATATGCCGGCGTCGGGGACAACTACACGGAGCGCTTCAAATATGCCCTCGCGGCATACAACGCCGGTATCGGAAGGATAGATGACTGTATAAACTACGCCCGATACAGGGGCGTGGACACTTCATACTGGGTCAACGTGGTCAACATAATACCGGAGATGAGCGACGAGCGGGTCCTCGAGTCCGGAGTCGTCAAGCTCGGGACCTTCAAGGGCGTCGAGACTGTCGCCTACGTCAACACCGTGATCCAGATCTACCTGCAGTTCTGCAGGATATGCCCTGACTGAGATTAATAATTTCACATTAATATGAAAAAGACACTTTTATTCATGATTCCCTTGATGATGATGGCAGCTTGCCAGCAGCAGGAAGAGAAGGTGCCGGCACTCGACACCTCCTACCTCGACCTCAGCGTCGCTCCGGGAGAGGATTTCAACAGGTACGCAAATGGCGGATGGATGGCCGCAAATCCACTGAAGCCCGAGTACGCACGCTTCGGTTCATTCGACATGCTCCGCGAGAACAATGTCGAGCGCCTCAATGACCTCTTCGCCGAGATGTCGACGCTCACCCCTGAGAAGGGCACCGTCGACCAGAAGATAGTCGACCTCTACAAGCAGGGACTCGACTCCACGAGGCTCAACGCCGAAGGCGGCGCACCTGTGAAGAAATACCTCGACCGCATCTATGCAATCTCCGACAAGGCATCCCTCATAAAGGAACTCGCAGAACTGACGAAGGTCGGCGAAGGCGGATTCTTCAGCTGCGGAGTCGAGGCTGACCTCATGGACAGCAACATGCAGATTCTCTATCTCGGCCAGGGCGGCCTCGGAATGGGCGACCGCGACTACTACGTAGACCCGGCCAACAAGGCTCTCCACGAGGGCTACCGCGCAATGCTCGCAAAGCTCTTCTCGCTGAGCGGCTATGAGGACGCACAGAAGAAGGCCGACAACGCAGTCAGCGTCGAGGACTATCTCGCATCGATCTCATGGACAAGCGTCGAGAACCGCGACTACAACAAGCTCTACAACCCGATGACCAGCGCCCAGGTCTCAAAGTCATACCCGGGACTCGGATTCGACTCGTTCTGCGCCGTGCTCGGCATCCCTGCACAGGACAAGATCATCGTCCAGCAGCCATCATACTTCGAAGGACTGGGCAAGTACCTCGCAAAGGCTGACCTCGAGGCACTCAAGGACTATGTCGCAGCAGGCGTACTCACCGGAGCGGCAAGCTCGATGTCCGACGACTACTACGCAGCATACTTCGACTTCTACAGCACCCAGATGAGCGGTGTCACCGAGCAGAAGCCACGCTGGAAGCGCGCAATGGCCGTTCCTAACAGCATCCTCGGCGAGGCAGTCGGCAAGATGTACGTCGAGAAGTACTTCCCTGAGTCATCGAAGAACAAGGTCCTCAAGCTCGTCCATGACCTCCAGACCTCCCTCGGAGAGCACATCGACAGCCTCGAGTGGATGTCCGACAGCACGAAGGCATATGCCCGCGAGAAACTTGCATCATTCACCGTGAAGATCGGCTACCCTGACAAGTGGAAGGACTACAGCAGCCTCGAGATCGACCCTGAGATCAGCTACTACGACAATCTCCGCGCTGCAAGCGCATGGTTCGTCGCAGACAACCTCAGCAAGCTCGGACAGCCTACAGACCGTACCGAGTGGGGCATGACTCCGCAGACCGTGAACGCATACTACAACCCTACCACCAATGAGATCTGCTTCCCTGCAGCAATTCTCCAGCCGCCGTTCTTCAACGCCGACGCTGACGACGCCGTGAACTACTGTGCAATCGGAGTCGTCATCGGCCACGAGATGACCCACGGCTTCGACGACCAGGGCCGCCTCTTCGACAAGGAAGGCAACATGAACAGCTGGTGGACAGATGCAGACGACGCAGCATTCAGGGCAAAGGCATCAATCCTCGAGAAGCAGTACAGCGATGTCGAGGTACTTCCTGGCCTGCAGGCCAACGGCGCGCTCTCTCTCGGCGAGAACATCGCTGACCACGGTGGAGTAAGCATCGCCTACACCGCCCTGATGAACGCACTCGACGGAAAGGTTCCCGCTCCTATAGACGGATTCACCGCAGAGCAGCGCTTCTTCCTCGGCTACGCCCACGTATGGGCTCAGAACATCACCGACGAGGAGAAGGCACGCCTCACCAGGCTCGACGTGCACTCGCTTGCGGAGAACCGTGTCAACGTCACGCTTCGCAACTTCCAGAGCTTCTTCGACGCATTCGGCATCAAGGAGGGCGACAAGATGTGGCGTCCTGTAGAGGAGCGCGTCATAATCTGGTAATTCACTTTCCGTGAAGGTTGAAGGATTCATAGCCGGAAGGCTTCGTTTCAAGGGGAAGATGGCTGTCACTGCGATAGCCATCTCCTTTCTTGTGATGATAATAGCCGTGGCGGTATCCTCGGGTTTCCGTACGGAAATCCGCAAGGGCATATCGTCCCTGACCGGAGACGTCCTTCTTACCAACGCATATTTCAACTACACAAGCGATACCGACCCTGTCCGGACGGACCTTTCGTACCTTCCGGCAATAGAGCAGACCCGCGGAGTCGCGGGTGTGACTCCCGTGATTTACCGCGCCGGTATCGTGAAGAGCGGTGAACAGATAGAGGGAGTCCTCTTCAAGGGGACTCCCTCGGACACCGCATCCATGGGGGCCCGCATCCCCGAGAAACTGGCGAAGTCTCTGTCCCTCAAGGAGGGAGACAGTTTCGTAAGCTATTTCATCGGAGAGAAGACGAAGGCGCGGCGTTTCACTGTCACCGAGGTCTGCGGGAGCATGGTTGAGACAGATGGCTACATGACGGTCTACGTGAGCGACAGCGACCTCAGGCGCCTCAACGGCTGGGATGAGCACGAGGCATCCATGATCGAGGTGACTCTGGACGAAAGCTGCCGCGACAGAAGCGCGATGAGGGAAATGGCGCAGAAGATAGGAGCCATATCCAGCATGAGTGCCCGAGAGGACGAGGATGTCCTCGTCTCGACAGCCGCATCCGACAAGTTTTCCCAGATATTCGACTGGCTCGACCTCATCGACTTCAACGTCGTGGCGATCCTGCTGCTGATGACGGTGGTGGCCGGTTTCAACATGATCTCCGGCCTGCTGATCCTGCTTTTCCGGAACATTTCGACCATAGGCACACTCAAGTCGCTGGGGATGACCGACCGCGCCATAGGAGGCGTGTTCATGAGGGTGTCTGCAAGGATAGTCGGCAAGGGACTCCTCATCGGCAACGTCCTTGCCCTGGCATTCTGCCTCATACAGGGAACGACCCATCTTCTGAAACTGAATCCCGAGAACTACTTCGTCCCGTTCGTCCCTGTAAACATCAATGTCGGCGCAGTCCTCCTGGCCGACATTGCCGCTGCAGCCGCAATAATGCTGCTGCTCCTGATTCCTTGTCTATTTATTTCGAAGATTGACCCTTCTGAGACTGTGAAGACTGAATAAGCTTGATGTTGCGCTTGGCGGCGTAGTTGTCCGGCTCTATCTTCAGGGTCTTGTTGTAGTACTTGAGGGCCTGCTTGTTGTTCTTCCTGACCACCTGATAGTAAGAACCTATGTCGTTGATGAAGACAGTGTTCTTCGGATACAGACGGCTCATCTGGGAGGCAATCTGGTAGAAATAGTCGTAGCTTATCTCGGACCCGATGCGGAAGAAAGAGTAGAGATACTCCGCGATCGCATCCTCGAAGGTATTCTCCTCGAGCGGGGCACCGTCAAGGGTCCAGTTAGACGAATTCTTCGCATTGAGGTCTATCAGTCCGCTTATCTGCTCGGCAGCCATGTCCGGGCTTTCCTTCTCATATGCGATGAGCGCTGTTATCCTGGAGAAACGGTAGCGGAGCTCGTTCGGAGAGAGTTCGACAGCAGTGTCCAGAGCCGTCATGGCCCGGGCGAACAGATCTGTGTCGAAGGTTATGTCCTCGAAATAGTTTACATCGTTGCCCGCCGAATCCTTCAGTGTGAAGGCTGGCTTCTGGCCGAGATATCGGCTGGACGACCGCGTTATCATCTCGGTTGTCTGGGACTTTGTGTAGCAGTAGTTGAAGCGGGCGATGAACATGTTGATGTCGGTCGGATACGCTTCCTCCCACCTGTCGATAATGGTCTCGACGCCGACGCCGTCGTTGCCGACGTTCTTGACCTGGCGTTCGTAACGGGCCTTGAACTCCTCAGCGGTCTGGGAGAAGGCGATGGCGCAAAGCAGGAGCGCCGGGACTGAAATCAGGAATCTTTTCATACGTTCATGAGAATTCGGCGCGACTTCGGGAGAAGGTTGTTGCATCGGTTTCCGATGTTCTTCACGAACCCGAGAGGGTGGCCGAGATAAGTTATTGCGTTGTAACCCGGCGCAGCATCCTTCAGGACGAGCGCATCCCTGTGCAGGAAGCGCAGCGCCGTCTGTCTGTCGACGTCGAGGAGTGGATATTCATTGCGGTCGAAAGAAAGGCTCAGTGCATAGTCGGGATCAGGGACGAAGTCCTTCCCCTTCATCGAGCCCTTCACGGCTCCATGGCGGAGAGGCCCCAGAACCTGCAGGGCGCCGTCCGAAGCGTGCGGCGCACCGTCCGGGCTGCCGTTCTTCCTCAGCGCTCCCGCCCACTGTCCCTCTCCCGGGACCGAGCCTACCTTAAGGAGGCTTCCGACACGTGTCAGCACTACCCCGTAATCCGGGAATTCGTCTTCCGGAGGAATGACTTCGCCACCAAGTTCTGTCGCAGCCCAGAGCAGGTTGCCGTCATTCTCGACATCTTCGTAGGTACAGGTGGAATAGACGAGGAAGCCGCCCGGACGAAGGGATGGCCATACGTCAGAAAGGATTCTCTTCTGGCGTGCGGCGCAGAGGTCCACGACAGACCGGCTCCATTCCGCCTCCGCACGCGGATCCTTGCGGAACATGCCCTCGCCGCTGCACGGGACGTCAGCCGCTATTATGTCGAAAAACGAGCGGAACCTCGCGAAAGCAGCCGGGTCCACCGACGTGACCATCACGTTCGGGTCTCCCCATATGGCAACATTGTCGCTGAGGATGCCCACCCTCGCTTTCATCACCTCGTTGCTGACCAGGAGGAAATCATCTCCGCATGCTTCCCTGAGGGATGCAGCGAGGTCGGTCGTCTTCCCGCCCGGAGCGGCGCACAGGTCGAGGACGCACGGCCGGCGTCCTTCTGAAAGCACCTCACGCAGGGCCTTGCGGAACACATGGCCGACGAACATCGCCGACGAGTCCTGCACATAGTAGCATCCCGCATGGAAGAGAGGGTCGAGAGTGAAGCTCGGCCTCTCGTCCAGGATGCGCCCGTACGGACTCCACGGGACACGCTGCCCGTCGGGGCCGTCGCATCCCTTGAAAGGATTGAGTCTTATGGAAACGGAAGCCTCTGACATCTATGCGAGGTCTCCCGGCATTTCCGGCATTCTGCCCTCGGACACGCCGACGAGTCCGTCGACGACCTTGTCGAGAGCCTCCTGGAGCTTGCTTCCGAGCATGGTCTTCATCATGAAGTTCAGGTTCGCGTCGAGCTCGATGTTGAAATCCGCACGGCCGGGAATCTCGGACGGTTCGAAGTGCAGCGCGGCGACGAACTCAACGGGAGAGTCGGTGCTGATGAGGCGGATGAGCCTGTATGGCTGGCGTTCGTCTATCTTCACCCCGATCTTGAATCCCTGTACGTTCATCGCTAGATTGTCGAAATCAGCCGTGATATCGACCTTGTCCTTATACTGCTGAGGGGCCATCCTCGCGAAGTTGCTCATGTCCGTGAAGGCCATGAAGAGTTCCTCCGGAGACTTTGCCACCTGTCCGTGCTTGCTTGAATAATGTGCGGTCATGCGCTGAAAAACACTATATTTGTACGAAATGCAAAGATAGCAAATTTTACATGCACAAGATATACTTCGAAAAGCGCTGCATAATCATATGCCAGGAGGGCGAGCAGGCGCTGTCCGACCCGAACAGCGTCGAATTCCGCTTCGGACGTGAGGACGTGGGAATGCACGCCCTGGTTTCCATGTTCAGGGCATCGGAATCGCTCAGCCGCGTATACATCCCGACGGACAACGTGGAATGGATGTACCGCAAGCTGTGCGCGGAATTCAGGGAGGTCGATGCCGCCGGAGGGCTCGTGTCGAACCGGCGCGGCGACTACCTGCTCATAAACAGGAACGGCCTGTGGGACCTTCCGAAAGGCCACAGGGAAGCCGGCGAGGACATCGCCGTGACGGCACTGCGCGAGGTTCAGGAGGAGACCGGGGTCGAGAAACTCGAGCTCCGTGGCCTCATATGCATCACCGACCACTGCTACATCCGCGGCGGAGTCTGGCACCTCAAGCACACCTGGTGGTACGACATGCTCTACAACGACCCCGTCGACCTGACCCCGCAGCGGGAGGAGGACATTACCGTGGCCGCATGGGTCGCGAGGTCCAGCCTGCCTCCGTTCCTGAAGAACACCTATCCGTCGATTCTGGAGGTGTTCAGGGAGGCAAAGGTATAGTTCGTGAAACTTTTTCCGGAGTTTCACCGTATATGAATAGAATACGCAAACAGGAAATATGAAACTTTCTCAATTTGACTTCGAACTGTCACAGGACAGGATAGCAACAGAACTGATGCCGGAAGTGGACGGCAAGATCCAGTGGAGGGACGAGTGCAGGCTCATGGTTCTCCACAAGGACAGCGGCGAGATCGAACACCGCAGGTTCAAGGACATAATCGACTATTTCGGCAAGGGTGACAGGTTCGTCCTCAACGACACAAAGGTCTTCCCGGCAAAGCTCTTCGGAAAGAAGGAGAAGACCGGCGCGGACATCATGGTGTTCCTGCTCCGCGAGCTCAACAGGGAGCAGCGCCTGTGGGACGTCATCGTCGAGCCGGCGAGAAAGATAAGGATAGGCAACAAGCTCTACTTCGGAGAGGATGAGAGCATGGTGGCCGAAGTGATCGACAACACCACATCCAGGGGAAGGACCCTCAGGTTCCTGTACGACGGCCCTTACGAGGAGTTCAAGCAGTCCCTCTTCGCCCTCGGACACACCCCTGTTCCGGAGTGGGTCAAGGAGACCCCTACCGAAAGGGATGCCGAGGAATTCCAGACCATCTTCGCGAAGAACGAGGGTGCCGTATCGGCACCTGCAGCAGGCCTCCACTTCAGTCGCGAGCTTCTCAACAGAATGATCCTCAAGGACATAGACAAGTCATTCATCACGGTACACATGGGCATAGGTCACTTCCGCAGCGTCGATGTGGAGGACCTTTCCAAGCACAGGATGGACGGCGAGAGGATGATCATCGGCGAGCAGGCTGCGGATGAGATCAACTCGACGAAGCGCAAGGGCGGAAAGATCTGCGCGGTCGGCGTGACCGTGATCCGCGCGCTCGAGACATACGTCACCACAGACGGCGAAGTGCGCGCCAACGACACCTGGACCAACAAGTTCATCTTCCCTCCATACGAGTTCTCGGTTCCGGATGCAATCGTTTCGAACTTCCACCGTCCGGAGTCCACGATGCTCATGACCGTCGCAGCGTTCGGCGGATACGAGAAGGTGATGAACGCCTACAACTCCGCACTCGAGAACGGCTACAAATTCGGCCCTTACGGAGACGCACTTCTAATTATTTAGCTATCTTTGTCCATAAACCCGAACTTACTTACAGTTTATGGACAAAGAAAAACTTCCAGTCGTGAGCGCAATCGCGCTCAACGCAATCTTCGGCTACGAGCCGAAGTTCTCCCACAACATCATCGACGCCCTCGGCAGTGCCGAGGCGGTGTTCTCATTGCCGCAGGACGAGATCCTGAGGATTTTCGGACCGTACAGCAAGTACAGCGCACGCATATGCCGGGATTCACTCGATGCGGCGGAGCGCGAGCATGACCGTCTCCGGGAGGGCGGATACCAGTTCCTGTCGATCTTCGACGAGGGATACCCTTCGGCGCTGCGGGACTGTCCGGACGCCCCCATTGTACTGTATGTCAGAAGCGCGACTCCCGCCGGCGAACTGTTCAACAGAGTGCCGGCCGTGTCGATAGTCGGCACCCGCGACATCAGCCCGTACGGCCGAGAATGGTGCCGGAAGACAGTCGGAGCCATCGCCGATGCGCCCTCCCGTCCCATGATAGTCAGCGGGATGGCGCTGGGGGTCGACATAACAGCCCACCTCGCGGCGCTCGACGAGGGGCTCCCGACCATAGGGGTCAGCCCGGTCGGAATTGAGGACGTCTACCCGAGGAGGCACATGGCGTACGCCGAGAGGATGGTCAACACCCCGGGCTGCGCACTCGTCACGGACTATCCTCCAGGCACGGGAGCGTCAGCGGTCAACTTCCTGAGACGCAACAGGATAATAGCCGGCATATCCTCCTCGACGATACTCATAGAATCACGCATCAGGGGTGGCGGGATGATGACGGCCAGGCTTGCATACGACTATGGACGTGAAGTCTTCGCGCTGCCGGGGCGGATAGACGACGCCCGGTCACAGGGATGCAACCACCTGCTCAGGGAGAAGGTCGCCGAGCCGATATCCGACCTGGCGGGACTGCCTTCCGCCCTGGGACTCGGGACGTACAATCTGAGAAAATATGAAGGGGTCGAGCAGATGGTGCGCGGGCACCTTGGTTCGGAATGCGGGGAGGACGAACTCGAGAAGCTCGTCAAACTGGCCCTTACCATAAAGAAAAACAGAGGTATCGACATCGACGGGATATGCCGGGAATGCGGGCTTGGATACAGCGAGGCGGCAAATCTCACGGGAATGCTCGAAAATGAAGGGCTCATAGAGATGGACCTGCTCCAGAGGTGTACCATTAATCTTAAAAAAGCGTAACTTTGTCTTCATGGAATTCATCGACACCCATACCCACATCAGCGACGAAGCCTTCAAGGGCTGCGAGGAGCAGGTCGTGCTCCGTGCGCAGGGAGTGGGAGTGACGAAGATGATCCAGGCTGACATAGATTCGACCGAAAGAGATGCGATGTTCGACCTGGTCGGGAAGTACCCGGGAGTTCTGTATCCGATGTTGGGCCTTTACCCCGGCTCCGTCACGGCATCGTGGCGGGACGAGATCGACGCCATGCTCCCCTACCGGGACAGGGGCGTGGTCGCCGTCGGCGAAATAGGCCTCGACTACCACGAATCGACCGAGTTCCGCCAGCAGCAGATGGAAGCCTTCCGCACCCAGCTCGAGCTCGCCTCGCAGTGGGACCTTCCGGTCAACATCCACCTCAGGGATGCCACCGAGGACTTCTTCCGCATAATGGAGGACTGCCGCCACCTGCACCTGAGAGGCAACCTGCATGCGTTCAGCGGCAGCGCACAGACATTCGAGCGTCTGAGCCGCTGCGGAGACTGGTACGTTGGGATCGGAGGCGTGCTTACCTTCAAGAAAGCCTCAATTGCCGAAGAGATCCGGCAGATTCCCCTCTCGCGCATCGTCCTGGAGACCGACGCCCCGTACCTCGCCCCGACTCCGCACCGCGGAGAGCGCAACGAGAGCAGCATGATTCCCATAATCGCGGCATTCCTCGCCTCCCGGAAGGGCGTGAGCGTCGAAACCGTCGCGGAGACGACAACACACAACGCAAGACAACTGTTTTCGATATGAACATATTCCCGGACAAAGGCAGCCGCTCGTCCGTGCTGCTGATCTACACAGGCGGAACCATAGGAATGAAGGAGGACCCGGTCAGCGGAGCCCTCAAGCCGTTCGACTTCAACGGGATACTGGAAGAGGTCCCGGAACTGAGGAAGTTCGCGATGAAGATAGACTCGTTCACGTTCACTCCCCTTATAGACTCCTCGGACGTAGAGCCGGCGCTGTGGCAGTCGCTCGCCAAGCTCATCGAGGACCGCTACGACCAGTATGACGGTTTCGTCATACTCCATGGCACCGACACGATGGCCTACAGCGCATCGGCGCTGAGCTTCATGCTGGACAACCTGGCAAAGCCTGTCATCTTCACGGGCAGCCAGCTCCCTATCGGACGCCCGCGCACAGACGGCAAGGAGAATCTCATCTCGTCGGTGGAGATCGCGACGGCGAAGGACAGCGACGGACGCGCGCTGGTCCCGGAGGTCTGCATATGCTTCAATTCGCAGCTCTTCCGCGGCAACCGCAGCACGAAGGTGAACGCCACCGGCTTCGACGCGTTCATGTCCCCGAACTATCCTCCGCTCGCAAGCGCCGGGATAACCATAAACTACAACAACGCGTACATCCACTACGGCAGTTCGATGTGGCACGGACTGACGGTCCATACGGAACTCGACACAAGAGTGTCAGTGCTCAAGGTCCACCCCGGGATCACCGAGCAGGCAGTCAGGGACATACTGCTCGGCAGCGGCACCAGAGCCGTCATACTTGAGACATACGGTTCCGGGAACGCCGCCTCGAAGCCGTGGTTCCTCGAGATAGTCAGCGAGGCGGACAGGATGGGAAAGATCCTGCTGAACGTCACGCAGTGCATGAGAGGGACGGTCGACATGAACATCTACGCCACCGGACGCGCGCTCAAGGATGCCGGAGTGATATCCGGATATGACATCACGACGGAGAGCGCACTCGGTAAGTTGTTCTATCTCATGGGTTCACATCAGGACAACGGCAAGGTCAAGGCCCTCCTCGAAAAAAATCTGAAGGGCGAAATCTCAAAATAAATATTGGCGATTGAAATATTTTTGCTAAATTGCACCGAATTTGAACGAATAATATATTCAAACTAATACATTATCAAATTTCAGTATGAAAAAGTTTTTCATGTTTCTGGCAGTAGCTGGCGTTATGGCCTTCTCTGCTAACATCGCTTCCGCTCAGGACGAAGAGGCTGCTGAAGCAGCTGCTACTGAGGTGGTTGCAGACGCAGCTCCTATGAGCGCAGCTGATCTTCTCAATGGTACCGGTGAGGAAGTTCCTCTTCACCAGGCTCTCAAGACCAAGTTCATCGAGGGTGGTGCAGGCTTCATGTCTCTCATCATCATCTGCTTGATCATCGGTCTCGCACTCGCTATCGAGCGTATCCTTTATCTCACCTTCTCGAAGACCAACACCAAGAAGCTCGTCGCTAAGGTCGAGGATGCTCTTGCAAATGGTGGCATCGAGGCTGCAAAGGACGTTTGCCGCAACACCCGCGGTCCTGTCGCAAGCATCTTCTATCAGGGTCTCCTCCGCTATGACCAGGGAGTTGACACCGTAGAGAAGACCATCGTTTCTTACGGTTCAGTTCAGCAGAGCGAGCTCGAGAGCGGTCTTTCATGGATCTCCCTCTTCATCGCAATCGCACCTTCACTCGGATTCCTCGGTACCGTCATCGGTATGATCAACGCATTCGATGCAATCCAGGCAGCCGGCGATATCAGCCCTAACGTTGTCGCTGGAGGTATGAAGGTCGCCCTCATCACCACCGTCGGCGGTCTTATCGTTGCCATGATTCTTCAGGTGTTCTACAACTACATCCTTGCAAAGATTGAGTCCATCACCATCGACATGGAGGATTCTTCAATCTGCCTCATCGACGCACTCACCAAGTACGCTGAGAAGAAGTAATTATAAGTAGTAGTTCAGTTAACACGTAGAATAATGAAACTCAACAAAATATTCAAATGGGGCTTGGCTGCGCTGATCGTCATCAGTGTTGCACTGCTGGTCTGGGGCTTCGCTGTAGGCTTCGAGTCCAACAATGCACAGGCTGTTGAGGTTCTGCTCTACTGGGCTTACATCATGCTTGGCATCGCTCTCGTCTCCATCATCCTCATCGGTGGTATCGTGAGCGCCAAGAACAACCCTAAGTTCCTCGTGAAGGTGGGTATCGTTCTTGTCGGCCTCGCAGCTGTGTGCCTCGTAGCATACCTGCTTGCTCCAGGTACCCCTGCATTCGGCAGGGAGGCCGCAAATGATTCGGCCGCAACTCTTAAACTTACTGATACAGTCCTGAACCTCACCTACTTCGCAGGTGTTGCCGCTATCGTCAGCATCATCGTCGGTGAGATCCGCCTTGCTATCGCTAACAAGAAATAATCATGGGCAAGAAAACACCAGCAATCAATTCAAGCTCAACGGCCGACATAGCATTCCTCCTCCTGTGCTACTTCCTCATGACTACAACCATGGTATCACAGACCGGATTGTCTCGCCGTCTGCCGCCTATGCCTGACGCAAGTCAGAAGACACAGGACCAGAAGGTAAACCGCCGCAACATCATCGTTGTCAGGATCAATTCTGCGGACAGAATTCTTGCCGGTAATGAAGCCATTGATGTCAGCCAGCTCAAGGAAAAGATCAAGGAATTCCTTACGAACCCATACGATGACCCGACGCTCCCTGAAAGAGAGACCAAGGACATCGAGGGTTATGGTCAGTATGCTGTTTCGAAGGGTGTCATCTCACTGCAGAACGACCGTGGTACCAGCTACCAGGCATACATCGCAGTGCAGAATGAGCTCGTGAAGGCAGTCAACGAACTTCGTGACGAGTTTGCAAGCCGCAACTACGGAAAGAAGTTAAACAACTGCACCGAGGACCAGCAGGAAATCATCAAGAAGTGTATCCCTCAGAACATTTCCGAGGCTGAGCCTAAGGATGTAGGATCAAAGAGATAATAGGAGAACAACATTATGTCAAAATTCAAGAAAGAAGACAAGAAAGAGGTTCCTGCAATGTCGCAGGGCTCCCTCTCCGATATCGTGTTCATGCTCCTGTTCTTCTTCATGGTCACCACGCAGATGCGTGAGACCGAGAACAAAGTGATGGTCAACACTCCTTATGCTTCCGAGGTCGTAAAGCTTGAGAGAAAGGACCTCAACTCATACATCAACGTCGGTACCCCTATCAGGTCTCTTCAGGCTCAGTACGGTACAGATGCACGTATCCAGTTGAACGACTCTTTCAAGACCACGGACGATATCCGCGACTTCGTCGCTGCAGAGCGCGAGGCAATGAGCGAGGGTGACCGTCAGTTCATGACCGTTTCCATCAGGGCCGACCAGGACGTCAGAATGGGTATCATTACTGATATTAAGCAGGAGCTCAGACGCTGCTCCGCACTTAAGATCATGTACTCAGCAAGAAAACCTGTTGAATAACACTCAACAGTAACGATAATGAGCAGCCCCCTCTTGAAAATGAGAGGGCTGCTTTTTTAAAACAAAGAAACACAAAATGGAAGTTCTCCGCACAAAAGTCAAGGACCTGCTCGTGATGAAGGCAGGACAGAAGGTTCTCGCAAAAGGTTGGGTGAGGACCAAGAGAGGAAACAAGGAAATAGCATTCATAGCCCTCAACGACGGCTCCACCATAAAGAATATCCAGATAGTCGTTGACAAGAACGCAGAGACAGAGCCGATACTTTCAAAGATATCGACCGGAGCCTGCATCGCCGTGAAAGGCGAACTCGTGGAATCAGT